>Ga0310345_10000670_pt1 | contig 45803 bp, 39 predicted proteins | sample HC15DNA20500_MG_FD_204667 | JGI IMG/M metagenome (GOLD analysis project Ga0310345, IMG submission 204667) | Marine microbial communities from station ALOHA, North Pacific Subtropical Gyre - HC15-DNA-20-500_MG | ecosystem: Environmental > Aquatic > Marine > Oceanic | place: Pacific Ocean: North... | reverse complement strand
CGAAGCTTGAGGCAATGCGGCTTGCCGACGACTTCGGAGTGAGCATGACACCGGTAAGGGACAGCCTGAACCAGCTCGTCGGGGAAGGCCTAGTCGACCTGACTCCTGGAGAAGGGTTCCGGGTTCCCGTCCTGACCGAGCAAACTTTGCGGGATATCCTCGATGTGAATGCGCTGCTCCTCGAAACTTCATCGTCGGAGAATTTGCCGACGACGGGCCGAAGCGACCATCAACCCTCCTCTGATACCTATCCCGACCGCCTGGCCGCAGCTTTTCTGAGTCTTGCGCGCGGATCAGGCAACGGCTGTTTCGCCCATCTGGTCGAGAGGATAAATGAGCGCCTTCATCCTGTCAGGAAGCTCGAACCGCAAGTCTTACCGGCAGCGCTTGATATGCTCAATCGGATCGAGGCCAGTCTAACAGCAACTCGAGGTGAGCAACTCGAAGCGATACGCAGGTACCACGAGCAGTGCCGCTCGGCGGTGTCGCAACTCATCAGCCTCCTGTAGAGTTCGAACCGGTTTCGCTCTCCTATGAGTCTGGTGCGGAGAGGATTTGCTCTAAATGTCTGTTCCAGTCATCCAAGGCCTCGCGCTTCTCGTCCTTCCAGTCATGCCGCTGATAGACTCCAGCGACACCTGCACGCGAGCCACCGACGTGGTTGAGCACAGCCTCGGTGACCTCAAACCGCACACCCAGACGCTGAAAGTTGGTGGCAAGGGTTCGTCTCAGATCGTGCAACCGCCAAGCAGGTAACGGATCCCCCTGTTCCGCCTCGATTGCGCTATCAAGCGTCTTCTTGCCCTTGGCGTAGCCCGTGAAGCCCGCTCCGGTCGATGTTGCAAATATCCTGCCTTTGCGCGGCCAGACGTCGCCGCGCGCCTGTCGGTCCAGTTCTGCGATCGCAAGATCGTTTAACGGGATCGAATTGGGTTCACCATTTTTGGTGCGCGAGCCTGGAAGAGTCCACAACCGCTCGCTCCGATCAAGCTCCTGCCAATGCATTCCCGAGACCTCTTCGCGGCGCTGTCCGGTGGCAATGAGCAAGTGAACGATCGGCCCGAAGCAGGGATGGCATTGAGGAGCCGCATTCCAGACGAGCCGCAGCTCATCATCCTTAAGCCAACGATCTCGCGGTTTTACCGGGGGCGGCGTCTCCATTCCCTCCATCGGACTGCGCTCGATATCGCCGCGACTGACCGCCCAGCGGAAAAGCCGCCGCATGACAGCGAAGACATTCCGGCGATTTGCAACCTGTTCCTCGGGCATGTTGTCCAGAACGGCTACGATGTCCGACCTCGAAATTTGGGGAAGTGGCTTTTTTCCGATAACCGGTTCAAGGTAAAGCCGGATGACGCGTTCAACGAGCCTCGCCCAGCCAACACCCTTGCAGGATCGAGCGAAATGCGACGCATAGTTGTCGAATGCGAGATCGATGGATTCGCGCCGCCTCCGCTTGTCGTCGTCTACAGGATCGATACCTTGCGCAATTAGCAACTGAAGGCGCTCTGCTTCCGCTCTCGCTGTCGTCGGTGTCCACGGCGACCCGTGCGGCCCGATTGTGTAGCGTCTTGTTCGAGCTTCACGGCCGCCCATCCGGAACTGCAGCACATAGGATATCGAGCCTGCCGGAGTGATTTTTGCACCGAATCCTTTGAGGTCTGTATCCCAAAGGAGCTGGCTCGCGCTGCTCGGCTCGAGCGCATCTATCGATTTTTTCGTGATTTTTCCTGTTGCCATCCGAAACCTCGTGTCCCTTTTCTGGCAATCACCGGGCAATCACGCAAGCGGAAAAAGGGGCGAAATGGAGGCAATTCTGGCGTAGGGTGAATCTGCTAAGTACATTGTTTTACAACGATTTCGTACTTTAGCGTCGTCTGAATCGAAAGTACCACACCTCGTGACCATAAACCGTGCGGGCCTTGTGTTCGTAGCGCGTTTCGGGCCAGCCTGACGGGCGGTTCTGCCAGCTTGCCGGGCCTTCGACGACCCATTCGAATTCGTCGGTAAAGCGGCGCATCACCATCAGGGCATGCCGCAGATAGGCCGCATGGTCGGTGCCGAAGCGGAATTCGCCGCCGGGTTTGAGCTTGTCCGCGAACATGCGCACCGGCCCGTCATTCATCATGCGGCGCTTGGCGTGCTTGTTCTTCGGCCAGGGGTCGGGATGCAGCAGATAGAGCATGGTCAATGCGCCGTCGGGCACGCGCCGCAGCACTTCCAGCGCATCGCCGTGATGGATCCGGACATTGGCCAGCGTTCCGTCGCGCACATGGGTCAGCGCCTGCGCCACGCCGTTGACGAAGGGCTCCGCGCCGATGAAGCCATGATCGGGCAACAGGTCGGCGCGTTCGGCCAGATGTTCGCCGCCGCCGAACCCGATCTCGAAATGGAGCGGGCGGTCGAAGCCGAACAGCGTTTCGGACGTCACCGGCCCTTCGGCAGGGACCGAGATCTGCGGCAGCAATTTGTCGGCCAGCTCCTGCTGCGACGCGCGCAGGGGTTTGCCCTGGCTGCGCCCGTAAAGCCGGTTGAGCGTGGTCGGATCGCCTTCCTTGTAAGCTGACATGCGCGCGGCGTTAGAGCGCGCGATGCCCCGGTGTAAAGCGCCGTCAGGCGATGATTCGGCGGAAGGATGTGCGGCGCAGGATGTCCCTGATCTGCCGCCATGCCTCGCGCGGGCGCAAGGCAGGCGTCAATCGTGCCGTCGGCAGGGCATAGGGACGCGGGGCGGGCTGGTCGTCGGGCGACAGCCAGCTTTGATAGGCAATGAAATCAACGGCTTCTGGCGTTTCGGAAAAGTGGCGCATGGGATTCCTCCTTGAATGCAGCAATCCATTGTGCACTGCACAATAATATCGCCATGGAAGGAGTTCGATTGGATTGCGCGCAAGAACGGTTGCGCGGATTCGCATTGTAGAACCAAGTATCTGTTTTCAGACGAAAACCCTCTGTCGCAGCCGCGCGTGTCGGCAGGCCTGGTGTTGGAAAGTGCGCACAAAGCGCAAGAAAAACGCCCGGTAGCCTAGGGCTCCGGGCGTTTCTCGCTGTCCCATCCAGGGGTAAGCTGTGTCAGGCGGCTTCGGCCTCTTCGTTCGGGTCGCGCAGAACGTAGCCGCGGCCCCAGACGGTCTCGATGTAATTGTCGCCGCTGCAGGCATGGCTGAGCTTCTTGCGCAGCTTGCAGATGAACACGTCGATGATCTTGAGTTCGGGTTCGTCCATGCCGCCGTACAGGTGGTTGAGGAACATTTCCTTGGTCAGCGTGGTGCCCTTGCGGAGCGAAAGCAGCTCCAGCATCGCATATTCCTTGCCGGTCAGGTGGACGCGGGCGCTGTCGACTTCGACGGTCTTGGCGTCGAGGTTCACCGCCAGCTTGCCGGTGCGGATGACCGACTGGCTGTGGCCCTTCGAGCGGCGCACGACGGCGTGGATGCGGGCGACCAGTTCTTCGCGGTGGAACGGCTTGGTCACGTAATCGTCGGCACCGAAGCCGAACGAGCGGATCTTGCTGTCCATTTCTGCAATGCCGGAAAGGATCAGGACGGGCGTCTGCACCTTGGCTACGCGCAGCTTCTTGAGCACATCGTAGCCGTGCATGTCGGGCAGGTTCAGGTCGAGCAGGATGATGTCGTAATCATACAGCTTGCCGAGATCCAGGCCTTCTTCGCCGAGATCGGTCGAGTACACGTTGAAGCCTTCGGTCGTGAGCATGAGCTCGATTGCCTTGGCGGTGGTCGGCTCGTCTTCGATCAGCAGTACACGCATGGAAAGCCCCCGTATGGTCCCTAAGTGTCCGTCGGTAACACCCCGGAAAGAGGTATTGCCCTGTATTAACCACAAGAGGTCTGAAGGAAAAAGGTTAACACGAAGTGAAGAGCGTTAACTTTTTTCCCTGTGGCACACAGGTCTCACAGGGCGGCGAGCTTCTTCTGCCGTCGGCGCTGCGCGCTCGATCCGATCCCGATCGCCTCGCGATATTTGGCGACCGTGCGCCGCGCGAGATCGTAACCTTCCTGCTTGAGCAGGCCCGCCAGTGCCTCGTCCGACAGCACCTTCTTGGGGTCCTCCGCCTCGCATAGCGCGCGGATGCGGGCCTTGATGGCCTCGGCAGATGCGCCTTCCCCGTCGGCCGCGGCAACGCCACTGGAAAAGAAGTATTTCAGCTCGAACGTACCGCGCGGGCAGGCGAGGTATTTGTTGCTCGTCACGCGGCTGACGGTCGATTCGTGCATCTCGATCTTCTCGGCCACTTCGCGCAGGGTCAGCGGTCGCATGGCGGTAACGCCTTCGCGAAAGAACCCTTCCTGCCGCTTAACGATTTCGGCGGAGGTCTTAAGGATCGTCTTCTGGCGCTGGTCCAGCGCGCGGATCAGCCAGTCGGCCTCGCCCAGCTGTTCGTTGAGCCAGCTTTGCGAGGCCTTGTCGCGCGCGCCGCCCTTCAGCTCGAGATAATATTCGCGATTGACGACCAGGCGCGGCAGGCTCGCTTCGTTGAGGCGGATATTCCAGCCATCCGCGCTGGGCGTCACCAGCACATCCGGCACGACAGCACCTTCCGCACCGCCGGCATAGGCGAAACCCGGCTTGGGATCGTAACCGCGCAATTCGGCGAGCATGTCGGCAAAGTCTTCGTCGTCGACCTCGCACATGCGCTTCAGGCGCGCGATGTCGCCCGCCACGACCAGTTCGAGATTGTCGATCAGTCGCGCCATGCAGGGGTCGTAACGGTCCGCCTCGCGCGCCTGCAGCGCGAGGCATTCCGCCAGCGAGCGGGCGCCCACCCCGGTCGGGTCGAGCGTCTGCACCGTGGCCAGGGCGCGTTCGGCCTCGGCCAGCGGCACGCCCAGTTCATCGGCGACAAGGCGAAGGTCGGTGGGCAGGTATCCCGCCTCGTCGAGTTCGCCGATGATCCGCAAGGCGATCAATGCTTCGCGCTCATCATGCGCGACCGCGCCGAGCTGGCTGGACAGGTGTTCGGTAAGGGTCGGGCCGTCGGAAGAGCGGTTCTCAAGGTCGGGCAGTTCGCCGCCGGTCCCGATATCGCCACGGCTCCAGTCGCCGCCTTCGCCGTGGGTGAAGTCGCCCGGCGCAGCCTCCGGGTCGAGCGCGTGATCGGCCACGTCCAGCGCGTTCTCGCCGTCGAAATCGGGTGCGCTGTCATGTTCCTGCGGGTCGGAGGCAGGCTCTTCGCCCGCCTCGCGCCGGACCTCGCCCATTTCGAGCAGCGGATTCGATTCGAGCGCTTCGGCAACGAAGGTTTCGATCTCCAGATTGGACAGCGCCAGCAGCTTGATCGCCTGCTGGAGCTGGGGAGTCATCACCAGCGACTGGGTTTGTCTGAGATCAAGGCGCGGCCCCAGCGCCATGAGCTAGCTCCTGCCGATTCTATACGTCACAGGGTGAAGCTTTCGCCCAGATAGAGGCGACGGACATTCTCGTCCGCGACCAGCGCTTCGGGCGTGCCCGCGAACAGCACCTGCCCGCCATAGATGATGCAGGCGCGGTCCACGATCTCCAGCGTTTCGCGCACATTGTGATCGGTGATCAGCACGCCGATGCCGCGGGTCTTGAGATCCTTCACCAGGTCGCGAATGTCGCTGATCGACAGCGGGTCGATCCCCGCAAACGGCTCGTCGAGCAGCATGATCGATGGCTTGGCAGCCAGCGCGCGGGCGATTTCGGCACGCCGCCTTTCGCCGCCCGACAGCGCCATCGCCGGGCTGGCGCGCAGGCGGGTCAGGCCGAATTCCTCCAGCAACCGCTCCAGTTCCTGCGCGCGGGTATCGTCGTCGGGCTCGACCATTTCGAGCACGCAATTGATGTTCTGTTCGACGGTCATCCCGCGAAAGATGCTGGTTTCCTGCGGCAGATAGCCCAGGCCAAGGATCGCCCGGCGATACATGGGCAAATTGGTGACGTCGTCGCCATCCATCAGGATGCGCCCGGAATCGGGCCGCACCAGTCCCATGATCGAATAGAAGCAGGTCGTCTTGCCCGCGCCATTGGGGCCGAGCAGGCCGAGCACTTCGCCCTTGCCGACGCTGAGCGAGATATCGGTCAGCACGGCGCGCTTGTCGTAGCTCTTGGCGATCGAGACTACCTCCAGCCCACCTTGCGGAATGGGCGGGGCGGCATCGTGTACCGCGTCGTTGTCCGGGCTCATTGCGATATCGGCCATGCGGCGCGACATAGCATGCGATATGGCCTTGAGAACCCCGCGCGAGGGGCTTTTCGACGAACTGGCAGGATTCGTGCATGGCGGGCATCCTGTGCCGTTGGTGGACGGACGGAGCGTTCCCCCGCACGACTGCTTGCCAGTTCGCAGCATTTTTGAAACAATGCGATTCGGGTTGGAGGAAAGGAGAGGCGCGGTGAACAAGGCGCTCCACGAAAGCGATATCGCAACCGGTGAGGTGAGCGAACGCAAACACGACTGGCGCAAGGCGATGAGCGACAATGTCGCATTCGCGCTGCTGGTTTATACGGCCCTGCAGATATTCATGACCGTCGGCGCGATGAAGCAGGGCGTTTCCTCCATCGTTCCCTATCTTGCACTTATCGTCCTGGTCGGCGGGATCATCCCCGCCTGCCGCTGGTTCGAACGCCGCTGGACCGGCCTGTCCGACGACGAGGCGGCAGACATGGATCTCAAGCCGGCCTTCCGCCGCGACCAGATCATGCTCTGGTTGCTGGCCATCGGGCTTCCGGTGGCGCTTACCGTCTTCTTCAAGCTGATCTTTTCCTGACCGGATCACCGGTTGCCAGCAGGCCGCGCGCGGCTTACCTCGCGCGGATGATTTCGATATTCCGGCTTAAGCCATGATCGGGCCCGAAACGGCGCTGGCCCGCTGCCACGACCTTGTCGAGCTTGCCCGAAAGATGGGTGCAGACCACGCTGACGGCGTCGCTCGCGCATCGTCTTCGGAAAGCGTCAGCGTGCGCCTCGGCGCGCTGGAGGAGGTCGAGCGGTCGGAGAGCGAGGAAATCGGTCTCAGGGTTTTCGTCGGGCGGCGGTCGGCCTCGATCAACACCAGCGATTTTGCGCCCGAAGGCCTCAGGATGCTGGCCCAGCGCGCGGTGGAAATGGCGCGGTTGGCGCCCGAAGACCCGTATGGCGGTTTGGCTCCTGCCGATGCCCTGTTTACCGGCGAGGGCATCGATCTCGACCTCAGCGATGGTGCGGAACCCTCTCCCGAAGACTTGCGCGAAGCGGCGCTGGCCACCGAAGACGCGGCGCGCGCCGTTGCCGGGGTGACGAATTCGAATGGCGGCAGCGCGTCCTCCTCGCGATCGGTCTTTGCGCTGGTCGCCAGCAACGGTTTCGCGCGCGGTCATGCGGGTGGCTCGCACACGCTTTCCGCCAGCGTGGTCGCGGGCGAGGGCGGCGACAAGCAGACCGACTACGCCTATCGCACCCAGCGGCACCGCCGCGACTTGCCCGATGCTGCCGAAATCGGCCGCGAGGCGGGCGAGCGCACGGTGCGCAAGGTCGGCCCCGGCTCGATCCCTTCGCGCAAGATGCCGGTCGTGTTCGATCCGCGGGTCGGCGGCGGAGTGCTCGGCCACCTGCTCGGGGCGATCGCCGCCCCCTCGATCGCGCGCAAGGCCAGCTTCCTCATCGGCCGCGAGGCCGAACAACTGTTCGATAGTTCCATCCGCATCGTCGAGGACCCGCATCGCCTGCGCGGCCTGCGCTCGCGCAATTACGATGGTGAAGGGGTGGCAAGCGTGCCGCGCGCGCTGGTCGAGGATGGGCGCATCTTCGGCTGGCTGACGAATGTTGCCAGCGGCGCGCAGCTCGATCTCGGCCTGACGGGCCATGCCAGCCGCGGCGGCGGCGGATCGCCCGGCGTGGCCGCCAGCAACGTCTTCATGGAAGCGGGAACGCGGAGCGTCGCCGACCTGATCGCCGATATCGAGGACGGCCTGTTCGTGACCGACCTGTTCGGCCAGGGCGTCAACCTCGTCACCGGCGATTACAGCCGCGGTGCCAGCGGGCTGCGTATCCGCAATGGCGAACTGGCCGATCCCGTCGCCGAGATCACCATAGCAGGCACGCTGCCCGAAATGTTCCGCGCGCTGGTCCCGGCAGACGACCTCGAACTGGTGCGCGGGGTGGACGTGCCGACCTTCCGGATCGACGGCATGTCGGTGGCGGGGCAGTGAAACACCTGCTCGCCATCCTCGCCCTGATCTGGGCGATGCCGGTGGCGGCCCAGCTCGAAGCTCCTTCCGAACCGGCGGCCACACCGACGTCGGTCCAGACCATCGCCGCTACGCAGGACGCTGGCGATGACGACCGTATTGCGGAGCGCATTTCCGGCATCTTCGCCGAGCTTCCCGCATTCCAGGGTGTCGAGATCGAGGTCAGGGAAGGCGTCGTATCCCTTTCCGGTACCGTCCCCAGATCCGAAGACATCGACCGCGCCGAGGCCATAGTGAGCCGGATTTCCGGCGTGGTCACGGTCGAGAACGGGCTCGAACGCGACCTTTCGCTGACCGCCGACAGCGCCGGTATCTCGAGCCTTGCCGAGCGCTGGAGCGGTTTCGTCCGCATGCTGCCGCTGATCGCCGCCGCGCTCGCGGTATGGGCGGTCATCGCCATGGTCGGCTACCTGATCGCCGGTCTGGGCAGCATGTGGCATCGTCTAGCGCCCAACAGCTTCCTTGCCGAGCTGATCTCCAGCGCAATCCGCTTCGTCTTCGTGATTCTGGGCCTGGTCATTGCGCTCGACATGATCGGGGCCACGGCCCTGCTCGGGGCGGTTCTGGGCGGTGCCGGTCTGATCGGTATCGCGCTCGGCTTTGCCATGCGCGACACGATCGAGAATTACGTCGCCTCGCTGATGCTTTCGCTGCGCCAGCCCTTCCGCGCCAACGACCATGTCGTGATCGACGACCGCGAGGGCCGCGTCATCCGCCTGACCAGTCGCGCCACCGTGTTGATGACGCTCGACGGGAATCACCTGCGCATTCCCAACGGCCAGGTCTTCAAGGCGGTCATCCTCAACTATACCCGCAACCCGCAGCGGCGGTTCGACTTCGATCTCGGCGTGGATGCCGACGACGATCCCAACGCCGCCGGGAAGCTGGGCCGGGACACGCTGGCCGGGCTGCCTTTCGTGCTCGCCGAACCGCCGCCGGAAGCGCGGATCGAAGAGGTCGGCGATTCGAATGTGGTGCTGAAATTCCTCGCCTGGATCGACCAGGGCGAGGCGGATTACTTCAAGGCCCGCACCCGTGCGATCGCCGCGGTCAAGGCAGCGCTGGAAGAGGCGGGCTTTGCCCTGCCCGAGCCGATATACCGGCTACGCTTCGACCCGCGTTCGGCCAGCATTCCCATGGTGCCGGCGGGCGAGGCCCCGGTTGCGAGCGCCCCCACGCCGCGCGCGAAAGCGCCCGACGCCCCGGCGGCAGAGGACCATGAGGACATCCGCCCGGCGGACGAGATCGGCGAAATGGTCGAGCAGGAACGCCGACGCGGCGGGAGCGGGCAGGACAAGGACCTGCTCGACCGCTCCCGCCCGGTCGAATAGCGCCTACTTGTCGTTGTTGTAGCGCTCGATGCTTTCGAGCACGATGCGCTTGGCGTCGGCGGCATCGCCCCAATTGCCGATGCGCACCCACTTTTCCTTCTCCAGATCCTTATAGTGGGTGAAGAAGTGCTCGATCTGCTGGAAGATGATCGAGGGCAAATCCTTGGTTTCGCCCACATCCGAATAGTAGGGGAAGGTCGAATCGATCGGCACGCAGACGAGCTTTTCGTCGCCGCCATGCTCGTCTTCGAGGTTGAGCACGCCGATCGGACGGGCACGCACCACGCAGCCGGGAATGAAGGGGCTGCGCGAGATCACCAGCGCGTCGAGCGGGTCGCCATCGGGCGAAAGCGTGTGCGGCACGAAGCCGTAATTCGCCGGATAGCGCATCGGCGTATGCAGGATGCGGTCGACGAACAGCGCGCCCGATTCCTTGTCGAATTCATACTTCACCGGTTCGCCGCCGGTCGGCACTTCGATGATGACGTTGAGGCTTTCGGGCGGATTGTCGCCGGTAGGAATCATGTCGATGCGCATTGCGTATATTCTCTCGTTGCGGTCGGCCCCTCTCCCCAGAAAGACTTCGGGGGGCGGATAGCGACTGGTGCCGCATTGCGGAAGGGGGCAGATCACTCTAATCGCGCGGCCCATGGCAAAAACACCTCAAGCCATCCGTGGCACCCAGGATATTTTCGGCACCGATGCCGAAGCGTTCGCCTTCGTGGTCGAAACCTTCGAGCACGTACGCAAGCTCTGTCGCTTCCGCCGTGTCGAAATGCCGGTATTCGAGAAGACCGAAGTGTTCAGCCGCGCCATCGGCGAGACGACCGATGTGGTGTCGAAGGAAATGTACAGCTTCGACGACCGCGGCGGCGAAAGCCTGACGCTGCGCCCCGAATTCACCGCCGGGATCGCGCGCGCCTATCTGTCGAACGGCTGGCAGCAGCATGCGCCGCTCAAGGTGGCGACGCATGGGCCGCTGTTCCGCTACGAGCGCCCGCAGAAGGGCCGCTATCGCCAGTTCCACCAGATCGACGCCGAGATCATCGGCGCGGCCGAACCGCAGGCGGATGTGGAACTGCTCGCCATGGCCGACCAGCTCCTGAAGGAACTGGGCATTACCGGCGTAACCCTGCACCTCAACACGCTGGGCGATGGCGACAGCCGCGAGGCGTGGCGCGCCGCGCTGGTCGAACACTTCCGCGCGGTGAAGGACGAGTTGTCGGAAGATTCGCAGGAGCGACTGGAAAAGAACCCGCTGCGCATCCTCGACAGCAAGGACCGCCGGGACCAGCGCTTCGTCGCCGATGCGCCGAAGATCGATCAGTTCCTCTCGGACGATGCACGCGCCTTCTTCGATGCCGTTACCAGCGGTTTGGATGCGGCGGGCGTGAAATGGACACGCGCGGAAAGCCTCGTGCGCGGCCTCGACTATTACCGTCACACCGCGTTCGAGTTCATCCCCGACGAAGGCAGCGAGGCGGCGGGCAAGCTCGGCAGCCAGAGCACGATCCTTGGCGGTGGGCGCTATGACGGGCTGATGGAAAGCCTCGGCGGTGCGCCAACGCCGGCAGTGGGCTGGGCCGCCGGGATCGAGCGGTTGGCGATGCTGGTGGGGCAACGGACTGAGCTGATTGCAGACGTTAGCATTGCAGTCGAGGATGACGCACTTTTGAACACGGGCGTGGCTGCCAATACGGCCATTCGTGCTGCCGGTCTTTCAACGGAGACGATTATGACCGGATCTCCGCGCAAAAGATACGATAAGGCTGCGAAGATAAACGCCAAGGTTCTTCTGAGCATATCCAGTCGCGATGGAGAGACATTGTTCAATTTGCGCTCGGCGCCGGGAGTGCCAGAGTACGATCAGGTCGACCGTATTCTCAATGACCTGAAGAAATAACGAGAATCACTGTCACTTCCCGTCACCCTGAACTTGTTTCAGGGTCCATCTCTCCGATAGGGCCGTCGGCGAGGGAGGCGCAGTGGATGCTGAAACAAGTTCAGCATGACGAACATTGGGGCAGTTCATCCGGGGGCCGGAATGACGCGGTAATGGAGGTGGGCGAAACTTCTTCCCTACAGCGGTCATCCTTGGCTATTGCGCTTCGACCTTATCCTGCCCGTGCGTCGCAAGGGGGGGCTGAGAAACGGGCCTTGTGTCGCCTTTAACCGATGAAATCGCAAATTATCTCAATCTTTCCAGAAAGTTCGCCAAGTTCCGCAAAGGCGACACCGAGTCGCCTTTGTCGCCTTTGACCCCATGACCATCCCCGCCGAACGCCTCGACCAGATCGCCCACCGCTTCGCCGAGCTCGAGGCGCGGATGGCTTCGGGTACGCTGGAGGGCGACGCGTTCGTCCAGGCGAGCCGCGATTATGCCGAGCTGGAGCCGGTGGCGAAGGTCGCCGCCGAGGTGAAATCCGCGCGCGAGGAGATTGCCAGCCTCGAAGAGATGCTCGCCGATCCGGAAATGAAGGCGATGGCGGAAGAGGAAATTGCTGCGCTGAAGAAGCGCCTGCCCGAGGCCGAGCGCGAACTGGCCATCGCCATGCTTCCGCGTGACAGTGCCGACAGCAAGCCCGCCATGCTCGAAATCCGCGCCGGTACGGGCGGCGACGAGGCGGCGTTGTTCGCGGGCGATCTCTACCGCATGTACGAACGCTTCGCCGCCGAGCAAGGCTGGAAAGTCGAACCGGTCAGCATGAGCGCGAGCGAGGTCGGCGGTTTCAAGGAAATCGTCGCCAACGTCACCGGCAACGGCGTGTTCGCGAAGCTGAAATTCGAAAGCGGCGTCCACCGCGTCCAGCGTGTGCCGGAAACCGAAAGCGGCGGGCGCATCCATACCTCGGCGGCGACAGTGGCGGTGTTGCCCGAGCCCGACGAGGTCGATGTCCAGATCGAGGATAAAGACCTCAAGATCGACGTCTATCGCGCCAGCGGCGCGGGCGGCCAGCACGTCAACACTACCGATTCCGCAGTGCGCATCACCCACCTGCCGACGGGTGTGGTCGTCACCTGCCAGGATGGGCGCAGCCAGCACAAGAACAAGGAAAAGGCGATGCAAGTCCTGCGCACGCGCCTTTACGATGCCCAGCGCGAGGCGACGCAGGGGGCGGAGGCCGAAGCGCGCAAGGCCATGGTGGGGTCGGGCGACCGCTCCGAACGCATCCGCACCTATAATTTCCCGCAAGGCCGGGTGACCGATCATCGCATCGGCCTGACGCTGCAGAAACTGCCGCAGATCATCGCCGGGCCGGGGCTGGGCGAACTCGTCGACGCGCTGATTGCCGAGGATGAGGCGAAGCGGCTGGCCGCCATGTCCGAATGACCGTCGCCGATGCGATCCGTGCGGCTGCGGAGCGCCTGTCCGCCACCAGCGATACCGCCCGGCTCGATGCCGAATTGCTGATGGCGCATGTGCTCAGGGTTTCGCGTTCGCAGATGCTGCTGACACGGATGCGCGACCAAGCGGAGCCGCATGGTGCCGCATTCGACCATCTCGTTTCGCGCCGCGCGGCGCATGAGCCGATTGCCCATCTGCTTGGCGTACAGGAATTCTTCGGCCTTGAATTTGCCGTCACCGCCGACACGCTGATTCCCCGCGGCGATAGCGAGACGATCGTGCAGGCCGCGCTCGATACCGCACCCGCCAATGCCCGTGTCCTCGACATGGGGACCGGATCGGGCGCGCTATTGCTGGCGTTCCTGTACGAGACGCCCGATGCCACCGGGATCGGCATCGATTCATCCACGGGCGCGCTCGGCGTGGCCGCCGCCAATTGCGAGAAGCTGGACCTTACCGGGCGGGCGCAGTTCCTGCGGGCTAGCTGGCTGGAGGAAGGTTGGGCGGACCAGTTGGGGCAGTTCGACCTCGTGCTCTGCAACCCGCCTTATGTCGAAGCCGACGCTTTGCTCGATCCCGATGTGCGCGACTACGAACCGGCTTCGGCGCTCTTTGCCGGACCGGAAGGGCTTGACGACTATCGCGCGATCGTCCCGCAGCTTGGCAAGCTTCTTGTGCCCGGCGGCGTGGCCGTGCTGGAAATCGGAGCGACTCAGGAGGAGGCGGTTGGAGCCATTGCGCGCGACTCGGGCTTTGCCGTAAGCATGCGCCGCGACCTTGCCGGACGACCGCGCGCGCTGGTTTTGCGATAAAAGACTTGGCAAAGCCGATTCGAGCGCTTACCTCTGGCCACAGGCCAGTGGTGCGCGGCTAACGCCTCCCCACCGGTTCCAGCTCCGACATAGCAGTTTTGGTGCGAGGCTCCGGCCCCGCATACCATGCACAAAACGGGGCACGCGAACTGCGACAGGCGCAGTCGCGCAAGGGGTCACGCGGCCATTAACGGACCGGTTTTAAGGTCCGTGCCGCGCATTGAATGAGGACCAGCTACCCTTGAACAACAATCGCAATAACCGTCGTCGCGGACGCGGGAACAATCGCAATCAGGGCGGTGCCAATTCGGCCAACCGGATCGACAGCCGCGCGCGCGGCAATGCGCCGCAGCTGCTCGACAAGTACAAGAAGCTCGCACAGGACGCCCAGCACAATGGCGACCGCGTGCAGGCCGAATACTATCTGCAGTTCGCCGACCATTACTTCCGTGTGATCGCCGACAACAAGGCGCGTCAGGAAGAAGCGAAGGCGAAACGGCAGGAAGAGCGGGGGCACAACCAGTCGGACGACGAGGATGACGATGATGACGGCGACGATCGTCGCAACAACCGTCGCCAGCCGCGCAATCGCCGTGACGATCAGGACGACGACAATCGCAAGCCGCGGGGCCGCAAGCCGCGCAATGACGACGCTGGCGATGACGACACCGAGTTCGAGCCGTCCGAGAATCCCTTTACCCGCCGCAGCGACGATGACGAGGCGCCCAAGAAGCGCCGCGCCCCGCGCAAGCCGAGAAAGAGTGACGAAAGCGCAGCGGGCAGCGAAGGCGAAATCGACGCTACCGTGTTGCCGCCCTCGATCGGGGCGAACGATGCCGGTGACGACGCCAAGCCGGCTCCGCGTCGCCGTAAGCGCAAGCAGGACGACGACAGCGAAGTGAGCGCGGTCGGCTGATCGCGCTTGCAGTGCTGACCTGACCATCTAAGGGGCAAGCCGATGGAGAAAATCCCCGGCTTGGCCCGTTCGCACCCGAATATCGCCGCGCTGGTGCTGGGCGCGGCATCGGCTTTCGGTTTCCAGCCCTTTCACCTGTGGCCGCTCGGCCTAGCGGCGATGGGGGCGTTCGGCTGGCTGGCGTGGCAATCGCCAAGCTGGAGGCGCGCACTGCTGGCCGGGTGGCTGTTCGGCGTCGCGCATTTCACCGTCACCGACAACTGGATCGCCACCGCCTTTACCTATCAGGCGGAAATGCCTGCGGTCCTCGGTTGGGCGGCGGTGCCGCTGCTGTCGCTTTATCTCGCCGTCTGGCCGGCGCTCGCGACCTGCGCCGCATGGCTCGTCGCGCGCAAGGGCAATTTGCTCGTCTTCGCGCTGGCTTTCGGTGCCATGTGGATCGCTGCGGAATGGTTCCGCAGCTGGGCGTTCAGCGGTTATAGCTGGGGGCCGTTCTCGATGATACTGCTCGGCCCGTGGGACCGGCCCGGCCTTGCCATGGCGCTGCCCTTTACCGGCAGTTACGCGCTGTCCGGACTCGCTGCGAGCTTGGCTATCGTCCTTGTCCATCTCGTGCGGACACGTCGCTTCCTTATCTTCGCGCTCGCTTCCGCTGCAACCGTCGCGGCGATCTACTTTCCGGTAGGGGCGGGAAGGGAGGGTGCGCTGCCCCTGACGCTCGTCCAGCCCAATCTTGGGCAGGACGAAATCAACGACGCCTCGAAATTCGAGGATCAATTCCAGACCATCGCCCGGCTTAGTGTACCGGCGAAGCCGCAAAGCCACCGCCTCGTGCTGTGGCCGGAAAGCGGCGTGCCCGATTATCTGCGCGACGGCTATCCGCAGCGCTATTACATCCAGATGACGGCAGCGGGCGATCCCGCTTTCGCCCGCGCGCGTATCGGGCAGGTCATAGGGCCGGACAGCCTGCTGCTGACGGGCCTGGTGGATCTGGAAATCGGCACGGTCGACGGGCGCGAGAAGGCGGTCGGCGCATACAATGCCATCACCTCGATCGATCCGCAGGGGCAATTGGGCGAACGCTATGCCAAGGCCCATCTGGTGCCTTATGGCGAATACCTCCCGATGCGCGACCTGCTGGGCCCGCTCGGTCTGTCGCGGCTGGTGGCAGGCACGCTGGATTTCATTCCGGGACCTGGCCCGCAAACTCAGGATCTGGGCGAATACGGCAAGGCCGGGATGCAGATCTGCTATGAGATCGTGTTCTCCGGCGAAGTGGTCGATAGGGCGAACCGGCCGGACTATATCTTCAATCCGTCGAACGATGGCTGGTTCGGCCTCTGGGGCCCGCCACAGCATCTGGCGCAGGCGCGCATGCGCGCCGCCGAGGAGGGCTTGCCGGTGCTGCGCTCGACCACCACCGGGATCAGCGCCGTGATCGATGCGCGCGGGGTCGTGCGCGAGCATATCGGGCGTAATGTCGAAGGCCGGATCGATACGATCGTGCCGCCGCCACATGTCGCTACGCCTTTCGCCAGGCTCGGTCATTGGCTCACGCTGTTGTGGGGCGTCGCGCTGCTGGCATTATCGCTGGTTGCCATGCGCCGCTCGGGCGTCTACCCCACGCGCAACACATAAAGACTTCTTTATATCGGGATTTCAAGCTTCATGCGCAGCAGCTTCCTCTTCACGTCCGAAAGCGTCTCGGAAGGCCACCCCGACAAGGTTTCCGACCAGATTTCCGACGCCATCGTCGATCTGATGCTGGCCAAGGATCCGGAAGCGCGCGTCGCCTGCGAAACCATGACCACCACCCAGCGCGTGATCCTTTCCGGTGAGATTCGCTGCGCGCCGATGTATGATGCAAAGAATCCCGACTGGGCGGAAAATGCCGGCTGGGCGCCGGGGGCGAAGGAAGAGATCGAGAAAGCCGTCCGCCGCACGGTGCGCGAAATCGGTTACGAGCAGGACGGCTTCCACTGGCAGACCTTGACCTTCGAGAACCATTTGCACGGCCAGTCCGCCGAAATCGCCCAGGGTGTCGACGCCAACGGCAACAAGGATGAGGGCGCGGGCGACCAAGGCATCATGTTCGGCTTTGCCTGCGACGAGACGCCCGACCTGATGCCGGCGACGCTCGATTACAGCCACAAGATCCTCCAGCGGCTGGCTACCGACCGCAAGAGCGGCGCGGCGCCGTTTCTCGAACCCGACGCCAAGAGCCAGGTCACGCTGCGCTACGAGAACGGCAAGCCGGTCGCCTGCACGGCAGTCGTCGTCTCGACCCAGCATGCCAAGGGCTATCACGAGGGCGAGAAGGAAGCCGAACTCAAGGCCTATGTGCAAGGCGTCGTTGCCGATATCTTGCCAGATGGCTGGGTGAATGGCGAGACCGAATGGCACATCAATCCGACCGGGGCGTTCGAGATCGGCGGACCGGATGGCGACGCGGGTCTCACGGGCCGCAAGATCATTGTCGACACCTATGGCGGTGCGGCCCCGCATGGTGGCGGCGCCTTCAGCGGCAAGGACCCGACCAAGGTTGACCGCTCGGCAGCCTATATTACCCGCTACCTCGCGAAGAACATTGTTGCCGCCGGACTGGCGAAGCGCTGCACCATCCAGCTGTCCTATGCGATCGGCGTGTCGAAGCCGCTCTCGCTCTATGTCGACACCCATGGCACCAGCGCCGACGGCGTGACCGACGAAGCGCTCGAAGAGGCGATCCGCAAGATCGAGAAGCTGGGCGGCCTGACGCCGCGCGGCATCCGCATGCATCTCGGCCTGAACAAGCCGATCTACCGAAAGAGCGCGGCCTACGGCCATTTCGGCAGACAGGCGGACGGGGACGATTTCCCATGGGAGCGCACAGATTTGGTCGATGACCTGAAGGCCGCGCTGGCCTGACACGGGGCGGGCACCGATGTCTCGCCCGCCCACTCCGACAGACCGCATCGTCGAACTCGACGCGCTGCGCGGGATTGCCGTGATCGGCATTGCCTGGATGAACGTCTACGTCTTCGCGCTGCCGCTGCAGGCCTACTACAATCCGGCGGCCTACGGTGCTGAGAGCGTCGTGGATTACGCGCTCTGGGCCGTCAGCTTCGTGCTGGTCGAGGACAAGTTCCGTACGCTCTTCGCGATGCTGTTCGGCCTCGGCGTTGCATTGATGTGGGAGCGCGGCTCGGGCTGGAGAGAGCATCTGGCGCGGATGGCTATACTGTTCCTGATCGGGATCGTGCACGCGACGCTTCTGGCCAGCAACGATATCCTGCGCGTCTATGCGCTGGCGGGGATCGTGCTGCCGCTGTTCCTGCGTCTGCGCGGGCATGGACTGGCGGTTGCCGCGATTGCAGCGATCGCGATCCATCTGGGTGGCGGCTATTTCTGGCTTTCGGGGCTTACGACCGATTATTTTGCGCTCAACTACGGGGCACGGCCCGATGGCATCGCCTACGCCCTCGAACTGGGCCGCGAGGGACTCGCCGATCGCATCATGCGGAGGATATCCGCACTCCCGGCCTCGCTAGCGACCGTTTCCGCTGCCATCCCGATCAACTTCGCTGCAATGTTGGCCGGCGTGGCACTCTGGCGAAGCGGGCTTCTTCCGGCGGGCTGGTCGCGCGGGAGAGCCTTGGGGCTGATAGTTTTGTGCTGTCTCATCGCACTCCCCGCGCTGGCACTGATCGCCTTCGGGACATATTCGCTCGGTTTCGATCCGGAGGCGGTGGCGCGCAATGCGCTCGTCGTCTCTGCGCCTTTCGACCTCCTGCTGGGTCTCGCCTACGCGATTGGCCTGCTTGTCCTGTTCACCCGTTTCCGGGACAGGCTGGCGGTGCGTCTGCTGGCTGCTGTGGGAAGGATGTCGTTGACCAACTACTTGATAACCAGCGCCACATTCGGTGCGATCTTTACAAGCTGGGGCCTAGGGCTGTTCGGTGAAGTATCGCGAAGTGAGGCGCTGGCCTTCTCGCTTGTGCCCATTCCGTTGATGCTGTTCTGGTCGCCCTTGTGTTTGAAGAAGTTCGGGCAAGGCCCGGTGGAGCAATCTTGGCGTGCGCTTTCCTCGCGTCTTGGGAGAGTGAAAAGTTAGCCGTGCTCTCCCTTGCGGGGGCTAGGATGATCGAGTGCCAGTTCCGCGTCGGAAAAGGTGAAGGGACTGCGCACGCCGGGAATGCCGCCGAGGTCGATACGCATGCCGCGCGCTTGCACCTGGCGATCCTCGAACACGGCGTTGATCGGATTGATCGGTCCGGCGGGGATGCCGTCTTCCGCGCAGTCGGCCAGCAATTCCTCCAGCTGCCACTTTCGGGTTTCGTCAGCGATGATCCGGTCGAGTTCCTCGCGATTCGCAAGGCGGTCCTCATTGGTCGCGAAACGCTCGTCATCGAGCAGGTCGTCGCGACCGAGCAGGCTCAGCAGGCGGCGGAACAACCCGTCATTGGCGGGCGCCAGCACCACATTTCCGTCGGCCACCGGGAACACGCCATAGGCGCTCACCTGCGCGTGCTCGTTGCCCATGCGCGGCGGGTTTTCGCCAGTGGTGAGGAAATGCGTAGCCTGGCTGGCGAGCAGGCCGACCGAGCAGTCCAGCAGTGCCATGTCGACATGCTGCCCACGCCCCGTCCGTTCGCGCATGGCCAGCGCGGACTGGATGCCGATCACCGAATACAGTCCACAAGCCAGGTCGGAAATGGAGATGCCCATCTTCATCGGCTGGCCCTGCGGTTCGCCGGTCAGTGCCATCAGCCCGCTCATGGCCTGGACGACGAAATCGTAGCCAGCCTCATGTGCGCGTGGCCCGGTCTGGCCAAAACCGGTGATCGAGCAATAGACGAGACGCGGATTGGCCTCCGAAAGCACTTCGTAATCGAGCCCGAATTTCGCCAGCGTACCGGTCTTGAAATTTTCCAGCACGACGTCGGCTTCCTCAGCCAATGCGCGCACGCGGGCAAGGTCGGTCGCATCCTTGAAGTCGGCCACGATCGAGCGTTTGCCCCGGTTGGTGGCATGGTAATAGGCCGCTTCCCGGTCGCCGTTGTCGCGCTCGATCCATGGCGGGCCCCATTTGCGCGTACCGTCGCCATCAGGACTTTCGACCTTGATCACGTCAGCCCCCAGATCGGCGAGGATCTGCCCGGCCCAGGGCCCGGCCAGCACGCGGGCGAGTTCGAGGACCTTGAGCCCGGCCAGTGGGGCGTTCGGGTTGCGCGGGGTATCGAGCCACATGAGGCGCTGCTGCGCCAGCCCATAGCTCAGGTCAAGCGCCGAGGAGGGCCGAGCCATCGATCAGGCGACCTGCGATGGTCCGCCACCCGGACGTAAACCCGAATGCCAACGGAATCGCATAACTGCCGATCGCCAGCAGCCCTCCCGCAAGGACTTTCCTTTCGATCCGGCGGTTTCGCCACCAGTCGAACGTCCAGACCGACAGGATGAACGGAAGGGGTACCAGGAATGTCCCGACGAGTCCCCCGATAAGGCGTCCGGTCCCGGTGCCCAGGATCACCGCAATGGCAAACATCATCAGCCGCTTGTGGGTGTGCGGGCTCTTTCTCTGGTGCCAGGCCCAAAATGCCAGCACGCCGAAGAACAGGGCCTCGCAAAGCGGCAGCAGCAGGAATACGTCGGCCGGAATGACCGGATTGTCGTCGCCCCTTGCCGCATTGGCGATGGCGACGGGGATCGCGGTGACTACGAGAACGGGAATCGCGACAGGCGCAATGCGCCCCAAACGCTGATGGCGGGCGATCCGGCCCGTGGCGGCCAACCACACCTGCATCGCGAACAGCGCGAGCCAGCCTGTGAACAGGGCCCCATGGACTGCGACCATCGTGGTCAGTGCGCGTTCGGGACCAACTGTCGCGAACGGGCGCAGGTAGAAAGTCGGCGCAAAACCCGCAAACAAGAGCGTCAGCGCAAGCGCCGTCCAGATTGCGATAAACCTGTGTTCGGTGTGGTCAGGCGAGCCCGACATGATTTACGCTCTATCCATGGCGGCGGCCAGTCCGCCTGCCGCTTCGATGAACTCTTCGCGGAAATCCTGCACGACCTGCCTGCTCGAGCGGACCTGTTCGACGAGGCCGACGCCCTGGCCGACGAAGTAGCTGACCAGTTCGCGCGCACCTTCATTGCCAGCGGCAGCGTCACGCTCGATCCGTGCAAAAGCGGGTTCGGAGACCATTCCCATCAGCGGCATGGGTAATGTTCCCGGGCCTTGGGGATCGTCCCAGGCATCGTGCCACGCGGTCTTCAACTGGCGCGCGGGCTTGCCTGTGCGGCTGCGCGAGCGGACGGTGTCGCGGCTGCGCGCGGCAACCATCTTGTCGCGGAACGCCTCGCTGGTTTCGGCTTCGGGCGTCGCCAGCCAGATCGATCCGGTCCATGCGCCTTGCGCGCCCGCGGCCATCATCCCCGCCATCTGCCCGCCGGTCATTATGCCGCCCGCCGCCAGCACGGGGATCTCGTGCCCCTTGCGCGCCAGTTCGCGAACCACTTCGGGGATCAGCACCAGCGTCGAGACTTCGCCGCAATGGCCGCCCGCCTCCGTGCCTTGCGCGACGATGATGTTGACACCTGCCTCGGCCTGCCGGATTGCATGCTCTTTGGCCCCGACCAGCGCGGCCACCGGCACGCCGCGCTTCCTGCCTTCCTCGATCATCGCGGGCGGCGCGATACCCAAGGCATTTGCGATCAGCCGGATCGGGTGGCGAAAGGCTACTTCCATCAGCGCGAGACCGTTTTCGGGCGTAATTCCCATGCGCTCTTTGAGAATGGGCATCTCGGCCTCAGGAGCGATGCCGTATCCGCCGAGCACGGAATTGACGAAGCCCTGATAGGCCGGATCGATAGCGGCGGCGCGGCTCGTGTTGTCGGAAAGTGCGCGGACCTGTGGGTCGACTACCTCGGGGACGAGAACATCTACGCCATAAGGCGCCCCATCTATATTGGAGTCGATCCAGGCGAGCTCTTCCTCGAGTTGTTCTGGACTGAAACGGGTCGCGCCCAGCACACCGAAGCCGCCCGCCTTGCTGACCGCAGCCACCACATCGCGGCAGTGGCTGAAGGCGAACAGGGGAAATTCGGCCCCCGTCATTTCGCAGACGCGGTTCATCGGCATGGGTCTCTCCTCCGGGAGCTACCCTATCCCGCCCGCGCAACCGTGCAAGCGGACTTTACTGTCTGTCCATCGTCACCGGAGCATCGCTGGGAGAGGGCTTCCAGCGCGTTTCCGGCGGAAACACCTCGTCGAGACTGCCTTTCTGCCAGGCACCGTAGACCGGGTTCGGTACGAGGAACCAGCCATTGCCCCATAGCTGGGCGTATTCGCCGCGGGCGACCATGGCTCGGCGTGCCGCAACGGCGCTTTCATCGGCGTTGAAGACATCGGCGAAGTCGCCGAGATTGTCGCCTGCCAGGGCGATCACGCAATATTTTTCGGCGATGGTCGCCCGGCGGCCATCCTTGCGGCCGCCCATACCGTCGTCGCCGCGCAGGAACAGGTTTTCCAGATGGACAGCCGGTCCGGCTCCTGCTGCTTCAAGAGCGGCGATGGTTCCGCTGGCCGTGTCCGAATTGCGGTTGGTGTTGAAGATAACCGTGATGCCTGCGTCGCGCAGGCGCCTGAGACCCGTCACCGCACCGGGCACGGGTTGCGCGATACCGGCACCATTATCTGCCCATTGCTTCCATTCATCGGCATCGAATGGCTTCCCGGTCAACGCCTGCCAGTATTCGTATCCGGTATTGAGAAGAACGGTCTCGTCGACGTCGAATACGGCGGCGAATGGCTTGGTCGTGCCATCGGCAGCGACGCAGGAAGGCGTGCCGATCCCACCATTGGCCTCCGGCAGCCCGAGCGGCACCGATTGCGGCATCTTGCGCTGGCGCGAAACGGCGATCGCATAGTCGGCGATCTGGCGCCAGGTCTGGATCGAGGAACCGGCCGCTTCCCCCGAAGCGTAAAGCCAGCGCATCGTGTCGGGTGCCGGTTTTTCGGCACCTGCGGTTTCTACTGGCGCAGTGGCGACAGGCGCAGCGTCGACCGTGGCGCAACCGGCCAGCACGACGGCACTGGTAGCGAGGATGAAAATACGCTTCATCGCGTTGCCTCCATATCGGCGGGAAGGGGGAAATCGGGTGTTTCGATCTGCCACAGGAGCGAATGGATACGCCAGTTACCGTTTTCGGCTCGACGCATCTGGAAGGAATTGATGCCCCGTGTGCCACCTCTGGTTCCATCCGGCTCGGTCCAGTCTCCTGAATAGGATGACCAGGCATGCGCCATGTCACCGTAAACCTCGACCCGATTGACCAAGGCGCCTTCCGAAAAGCCGTTGCGGGTGAGAAAATCGCGCTTGCGGGCGATATATTCCTCGACGGTGCAGGTCTCGGTGCCGTCGGGACGCATTGCGGTCATGCGTGCGGCCGGAAGATACAGGGCGCGCATCGCGTCCCAGTCGCGTTCGGCTTCTGCGGGCCCGGAAATGACCGCGTAGGCCTTCGCGACGATGTGCTCGATGGCTGCAACGTTAGCGTTTTTGTCCATGTGCCGCGCTCTACTGCCAGTCTTCGCGCGTGTCACCTGCGGTGCGTTCGACCAGCTATCGTTGTGCGACGCAGCAGAATTTGATGCAGCGCAATAGTCGGATAAGACGAGAATTCATATATTTGCTCTATGGAACAGCCTATCGATTGCGCTTTATGCAACTAAAATTGTCGTTTTCGCACTTGCACAAAAAGCTCCCCGCCAGCATATGTCTACCTGCCTTTCAGGCATCCTCTCCCAAGACTTCAAAGCCCGGTTGGTTCGCCAGCCGGGCTTTTTTCTTGCCCTGAACGGACCCTCTGGCCGCCTTCGCTCATTGCATCCTAGGTGGCCTGCCCCCAAGTGGGCCGCGCAAGACGAACAGGAAACGGGAACCAGACCCCCATGGCCGATGCGGATGCTGCTACAGCGGTGGAAGACAAGACAGTCAGGCTGCAGGTAGCAGCGGCACGGCAGGAGGAAAGTGGGCAGGGCATCGCCCGCATGCCGCGTTCGGCCTTCCAGGCACTCGGTATCACCGAAGGCGATGTGGTCGAGATTACCGGCAAGCGCATGACAGCCGCCATTGCGATGGCCGCCTATGACGAGGACCAGAGCCTCGATGTGGTACGGCTCGACGGACTCCAGCGCGGCAATGCCGAAGTCGGTTCGGGAGAGCACGTCCATATCGCCGTAGCCGAATCGCGTCCCGCCACGCGCGTCGTCTTCGCGCCTGCGCAGCGCGAAATGCGGTTGCAGGGTCCGGCGCAGGCGCTGAAGCGCAACTTCTTCAGGAAGCCGCTGGTCGCGGGCGATCTCGTTGCAACGACCGGCCAGCAGCCGGTGCAGAACATGCCGCCTGAGGTACGCCGCATGTTCAACGCGCCCGCCTATGCGCTCACCCAGATTCGCCTCAGCGTCGTGGCGACGACGCCCAAGGGCATCGTCCATATCGACGAGGATACGGAGGTCGAGCTGCGCGCGGAATTCGAAGCGCCGCGCGATGCCCGTGCTGTCGTCAATTACGACGATGTCGGCGGTATGGGTGAAACCATCCAGCAACTACGCGAGATGGTCGAATTGCCGCTGCGCTATCCCGAACTGTTCACCCGTCTCGGCGTCGATCCGCCCAGGGGCGTGCTGCTGCATGGACCGCCGGGGACGGGCAAGACCCGCCTCGCGCAGGCTGTCGCCAATGAAAGCGACGCCAACTTCTTCACCATCAACGGGCCCGAGATCATGGGTTCGGGCTATGGCGAGAGCGAGAAGGCTCTGCGCGAAGTGTTCGAGCAGGCGAGCAAGTCGGCCCCGGCCATCGTCTTCATAGACGAGATCGATTCTATAGCGCCCAAGCGCGACCGGGTTCCGGGCGAAGCGGAAAAGCGTCTCGTCGCCCAGCTGCTGACGTTGATGGACGGGCTCGAGGCTCGCTCCAACCTGGTTGTCATTGCCGCGACCAATCGTCCCGACGCCATCGATGAGGCGCTGCGCCGTCCGGGCCGGTTCGACCGTGAGATCGTGATCGGCGTGCCCGATGAAAGCGGACGCCGCGAAATCCTTGGTATCCATACGCGCGGCATGCCGCTGGGCGACAAGGTCGATCTCAACGAGCTGGCCAAGGCGACCTACGGTTTCGTCGGCGCGGATATCGCTGCGCTTGCGCGCGAAGCAGCGATTGATGCGGTGCGCCGGATCATGCCGCGCATCGATCTCGACGAGCGGACGATCCCGCCAGAAGTGCTCGACGACCTTTATGTCGGGCGAGAAGACTTCCTTTCCGCGCTCAAGCGCATCCAGCCCAGTGCTATGCGCGAAGTGATGGTGCAGATGCCCAATATCGGCTGGTCCGATATCGGCGGTGTGGGCGAGGCGATCGAGAAGCTGAAAGAAGGCATCGAGCTGCCGATGAAAAACCCCGAGGCGTTCCACCGCCTCGGCATCCGCCCAGCCAAGGGCTTCCTGCTCTATGGCCCTCCCGGCACCGGCAAGACTCTGCTCGCGAAGGCGGTCGCCCGGGAGGCGAAAGCCAATTTCATCTCGATGAAAAGCTCGGACCTGCTATCCAAGTGGTATGGCGAGAGCGAGCAGCAGATCGCGCGGATGTTCAAGCGCGCGCGGGCCGTCGCGCCCTGCGTTGTGTTTATCGACGAGATCGACAGTCTGGTCCCCGCACGCGGCAGCGGGCAGGGCGAGCCGCAGGTGACCGGCCGGGTGGTCAATACCATCCTCGCCGAAATGGACGGGCTGGAAGAGCTGCAATCGGTGGTGGTGATTGGCGCGACCAACCGTCCGACCTTGGTCGATCCGGCGCTGCTACGTCCAGGCCGCTTCGACGAGCTGGTCTATGTCGGCACACCCGACAAGGCGGGCCGCGAACAGATCCTCGGGATCCACACGCAAGACATGCCTTTGGCGAATGACGTCGATCTCGCAGATGTGGCGGGGATGACCGAGCGCTTCACCGGTGCGGACCTGGAAGACGTTGTGCGCCGCGCAGGCCTGAACGCGCTCCACCGCGCGGGCGGGGACGTGCAGGACGTGACGGGGGCCGACTTCACTGAAGCGTTGAAGGACAGCCGTGCAACCGTCACCTCGCAGATGGAAGCGGAATACAAGAAAATGCGCGGCGAATTGAAGAAGCGCGCCGCGGATGTTCGTCCGATCGGCTTCCTCTATGAAGGAATGGTGGAAAGCACCCGAGACGAAAAGCACGCCCCGGAAGTAGGCGACTAGGCACCTATTGCGCGCTGGTTCGCCGCCTCCACCTCGAGCCGGTGGCGGATCAGCGCTTCGGGCTGATTTGCCTTGAGCCAGGCCAGCATGTGTTCGCGCACGGCGCACCGCAAGGTCCATAGGTCGCCGATCGTCTGCGCGCTCATCGATAAGCGCAGTTCGATACTTTCAGGATAGGCTTCGGTCATCAGCAACTGAAGGTTGCGGCCATCCCACAGATCGTGTCCCTGGACGAAGCGTTCGAATTCCGCGCGGATCGGTTCGATATCCGCGATGGGATCGAGGTGGAGCATGACCGGGCCCGTCAACTGCTCGTTGACCCGCGACCAGTTTTCGAAGCTCTGGTCCAGGAACCGGCTGGTCGGCACGACGAGCACGCGCTCGTCCCATGTCCGCACGGTGACGAAGCTCATCCTGATCTCTTCGACCCGTCCAGCCTGTCCGTCGACCTTGACGAGGTCGCCGATGCGCAGCGGCTGCGTCAACGCCATCTGCAAGCCGGCGATCAGCGATTTGAGCGCCGGCTGTGCTGCCGCGCCGACTGCCAACGCGGCAAGACCGGCCGAGGCCAGCATGGTTGTGCCGACATCGCGGACACCCGGGACATTGAGCATGATCAGCGAGATCGTAATGATGATGATCCCGACCTTTACCGTGCGCGAAAGGATCGCGATGCGCGTCAGCCGACCGCGCTGTGCGACCGGGTCTTCAGCGCCTTCTATCTGCTTCTCATATCCACGGGCCAAGCCGCGCACGACGGCATAGGCGACCCATCCGACCACGGCAGGGGTAAGGAAACTGGTCAAGACGTCCCAACCGCGACCCGCCAGCGCGTCGTTTTCGGCGGCTACGGCAATCGCGAAGGCGATGGCGGCCCAGCGCAGCGGCTTGCGCACGGCTTCTACCATGACATCGTCGAGCGCGCTGCTTGATGTCCGAACCAGTCGGCGCAGGATGGCGAAGACGACCCAGTGCGCCACGATCGCTGCGAGGACCGAAGCGCCCAACGCAATCAGCGTATGAATCAGACCGTCGACGGAGATGGGCCAGTTGCGCGGATCATATCGTTCGAGCATCGGCTGCGTCGGTATGGAGAGCAAGCTCGGAAGGCAAGCCTAGTCTGTTGCGGGCAATTCGATCGAGACCTGCAATCCGTCCTTGGTGAAATCGCGCTCGAACGTGCCGCCGAACTGACGCGCTGCACTGGCCATCAGGAGGCTGCCGAAACCCTTGCGTTCGGGCAATTCTTCAAGGGCGGCACCGCTTTCGCGCCATACCAGCCTCACGGCACCGTCATTCTCGGTCCAGCTGACGTGCACCACGCCTTTGTTCTTCCACGCGCCGTATTTTACCGCATTGGTGGTGAGTTCATGCAGGACGAGGCCGAGCGGCGTGACTCGCTTGGCGGGCAGCATTATGTCGGGCCCCTCGATTTCAGCTGGATGTTCGCTCGAGCGGTATGGGGCGAGCGAGGTTTCCACCAGTGCACGTAGCGATGCGACGGGGCGTTCGAGCTCACCTTGGCTGACTTCGTGCGCAGTCAGCAGAGCACGGATACGCTGGGCGATGCTTTCGGTAACCTCTTTGGCCTCGGGCTTGTCGCGCGCGCTCATCTGGACGATCGCGAGGATCACCGCGAACAGGTTCTTCACCCGATGGTTCAATTCGCGCGCCAGCAGGTCCGCGCGGTCACGCGCTTCGCTGACCGCCGCGGCCTGCGCGGCTTCGGCCTCCGCCCGTGCCGCGCGCCCTACCAGGCGGGCTCCGGCCAGCATTGCGATGATGAGGAGGACAAGTAATGCGCCCAGCAACGGCAGCACACGGGCTTCGGAACGCGCGGCCTCTGCTGCACGGTCGGCGAGGATTTCGCTTTCGATATCCTCCATTTCCGCAATCGCCCTGCCAAGCCGCTCCATCGCTTCGACGCCCTCGTCGGTCAGCGTCGCGCGCCGGGCATCGAGGAGGCGACCGTTTTCCAGCAATTCCACGCTGTCAGCCATTTCGTCGAACTTGGCCCGGGCAAGTGCATCGATCTGGTCGATAAGCTCGACTTGGCGCGGCGTAGCGTCTTCACCCAGCAGGGAACGGACGCGATCCAGCGACGGTTCGAGCTGTTCGCGTGCCATTTGATAAGGCGCGAGATACCGCCGGTCGAGCGTGATGAGATAGCCGCGTTGACCGGTTTCACCGCTGAGCGCGGCACGGTTGATCTGACGCAGCTCCTCCAGCACTTGCACTGTACGTTCAACCTGCTCGCGCTGCGCGCGCTCGGCCTCGATGGTCTTGTAGGCCAGGAAGATCGTCGCGAACATGGCTGCCGCGATGACGAGCAGCAGCGCGACATTCATCCAGCGCGGGTTGCGCGTTCGCGCGACGAATTCCTCGAGCTCGCTCAGTGTGCCGCCCCCCAACTGGTTCCCGTGCCGATATCGACGCCGAGTGGAACGTCAAGCTTTACAGCAGGTTCGGCGGCCTTCGCCATAACATTTTCTATAACTTGGCTGGCCGCATCAATGTCGCTTTCGGGCAGTTCGAAAACCAGTTCGTCATGGACCTGGAGCAACATGCGCACATGGCCGAGATTTGCCGCTTCCAGTGCGGGCATCATGCGGACCATGGCGCGCTTGATGATATCCGCGCTGGTGCCCTGGATCGGCGCGTTGATCGCCGCACGCTCGCTCCCCTGCCGCTCGGCCTGGTTCTTCGAGGAAATGCGTGGGAACCACGTCTTGCGACCGAACAGCGTTTCGGAATACCCGCGCTCGCGCACATCCTCGAGCGTCCGGACGATGTATTTCTGGATGCCCGGGAAGCGCTGGAAGTAAGTGTCGATCATCGCCTGCGCTTCGTCGGGCTCGACACCCAACCTGCCCGCCAGGCCCCAGCGCGAGATGCCGTAAAGGATAGCGAAGTTGATCGTTTTGGCCCGTGCGCGGGTATCGCGCGTGACCTCGCCGAACATTTCCGTGGCCGTGCGGGCGTGAATATCCTCGCCATTGGCGAAGGCTTCCTTCAGGCTCGGCACATCGGCCATATGCGCCGCCAGCCGCAGTTCGATCTGCGAATAGTCGGCGGCGAGCAGGACATTGCCTTTCTCGGCAACGAAGGCTTCGCGGATCTGGCGGCCGATCTCGGTACGGATCGGGATGTTCTGCAGGTTCGGGTCGGTCGAGGATAGACGACCGGTCTGTGCACCGGCCAGGCTGTAGCTGGTATGGACGCGACCCGTTTCGAGATTGATCGCTTCCTGCAAGGCGTCGGTATAGGTGCTCTTCAGCTTGGCGAGCTGGCGCCATTCGAGCACCTTGTCGGCGATCTCCGCGCCGTCGCCCGAGAGGCGTTCCAGCACGCTCTGGTCGGTTGAATACTGACCGCTTTTGCCCTTCTTGCCGCCTTTGTAGCCGAGCTTGTCGAACAGCACTTCGCCCAGTTGCTTGGGGCTACCGACGGTGAATTCGGTCCCGGCTATGCCGTGAATTTCCTTTTCCAGCCGTGCAGTCTCATTGGCGAACTCCTCCGACAGCTTGGCGAGGCGCGTGCGATCGACCTTGATCCCGTGCCGCTCCATCTGCGCGACAACGGGTACCAGTGGGCGATCGACACGCTCATAGATCTTAGTCCCGCCTTCGGTCGCGAGACGAGGTCTCAGGTGCTGGTAGAGCCGCCAGGTGACGTCGGCGTCTTCGGCAGCATATTCGGTGGCCTTGTCGAGCGGGACTTCGCCGAAGGGGATGGCTTTTTTGCCTGTCCCGCAGACTTCCTTGAAAGTCAGGCAGGTATGGCCGAGATGCCGATCGGCGAGTTCGTCCATCCCGTGTCCGCCGCCGATCCCGTCGAGCTGACGACCCGCGTCGAGATCGAAACTGACGATCATCGTATCGTCGATGGGCGCGACCTGGACGCCGTTGCGGGCGAGGACGTTGAGGTCGTACTTCCCGTTATGGAAGACCTTGAGCACCGCGTCGCTGGTCAATAGCGGCGTCAGCGCTTCGATCGCCGCGCCCTTGTCGATCTGTTCGGGCTTCTCCGCGAACATGTCGCTGCCTCCGTGGCCCAGCGGAATGTAGCAGGCATCGTTGGCGCCCAGTGCAAGACTGATCCCGACAAGATCGGCGCGGATGGCATCGAGGCTGCTGGTTTCCGTATCGACTGCAACCAGCCGCGCGGCATGCGTACGCGCGATCCAGTCCTCAAGTTGCTCCATCGTCTGCACGCATTCGTAAGTCGAACGATCGATGGTTGGGAAATCGGGTAGTGGCTGGCGGTTGCCTTCGCTACTGGCGGCAACGCCTTTCGTATCCTGCTTGGCGGGATTGAGGTCGGTCTTGCGCGAAGGACTGCCGGTTCCCGCGTCAAGCCGCTTTAGCAGGCTGGTGAAACCGTGCTTCTCGAGGAATTTGGCGAGCGGTTCGCTGGGTACGCCCTCCAGCTTCATTTCATCGAGCGAAACCGGAAGGCCGCAATCTTCCTTAAGCGTTACCAGCACACGGCTGAGTTCTGCATCCGCGCGGTGCTCGAGCAGCCGTTCCTTGAGCTTGCTCTTCTTCATGCCTTCGGCGGCATCTAAAGCCGTGGTCAGGTCGCCATGCTCGGCGATGAGCTTGCTGGCGGTCTTGGGCCCGACACCGAAGATGCCCGGAATATTGTCAACCGAATCGCCCATCAGTGCGAGCACGTCGCCGACCTTCTCGGGGACTACGCCGAACTTCTCTTCGACTTCTTCAACGTAGATGCGCGCGTTCTTCATCGTATCGAGCATGTCGATACGTGCACCGTCCTTCTGGCCGACGAGCTGCATCAGATCCTTGTCGCTGGACACGATGGTGACGTTCCAGCCCTGTTCCTGCGCGGCACGGGCGTAAGAGGCGATCATGTCGTCCGCCTCGACATCGGGCTCCTCGATGCAGGGCAGGCTGAAAGCGCGCGTGGCGTCACGGATCAGTGGGAACTGCGGAACCAGATCTTCGGGCGGATCCGGGCGGTTGGCCTTGTACTGGTCGTAGATCTCGTTGCGAAAGCTGTGGCTCGATTTGTCGAGGATAACGGCAAGGTGCGTCGGGCCGTCCGCCTTGTGAAGGTCGTCGGCCAGTTTCCACAGCATGGTGGTATAGCCGTATACGGCGCCGACCGGCGTGCCTTCGGGATCGGTAAGCGGCGGGAGGCGGTGGTAGGCGCGGAAGATATAGGCCGAACCGTCGACGAGATAGAGATGTGATTGTTCACCCATGGCGGGGGCTTAGCAACGGCTCGACGCAATGGGGAGCGCCTTTTTCCTTTCTTCCGAGGACCGCGCATTTACGGCATTTTTGGCCCAATTGCGGCCAGAATGTGGCGGGATTTCCGGGAATCTGCTTGCAGTGCCTCAATTTGGCCACTATTCAGACATGGTGAGGCCCTAATTGGGGGGCTCGCGCGGGGTGGGCCTTCCGGCTCATCTTCGCATCCTAAACTCGCTGTTCAAGGATTTGAATTTATGCGCAAGATCGCTCTTTTCGCTGCCGCTTCGGCTGCTGCCCTGACCCTCGCTGCTTGCTCGGAAGCTACCGAAGACGCCGCTGAAGCAACCGCTGAAAACGCTGCTGCAGACACCGAAGCCAACATGGAAGCCGCTGGCGACGCCATGGAAGCCGGTGCTGAAGACGTTGCTGCAGAAGCTGACGAAGCTGCTGCCGAAGTCGAAGCCGACGTTCAGGACGAAACCACCGAAGAAGCTGCTGCCGACTAATATCGCGCGCTTCGCGAACGGTTTGCGTTCACGAAAAGAAAGGGCGGTGCCTCGGGGCGCCGCCCTTTTTCATTGTCTGAACTGCTATTCCTACTCGCCGCCGTAATCGGCGCTGGCCCAGTTGCGTCCATCTTCGGCACTATGCCCGAAGCCGCGATAGAGAGCCTGGGTGATGCTCGAGATACGCGAATCGCGGTTCGCCCGCGCGTTTAGCTTCTCGGTACGGCTGCCATTTTCGACTGCCATCGAAGGGCTTTGCCCGGTGACATAGATCGCAGCCGCGATGGCGCGCCCGTCGGGTGTGAGAAAGATGCCGATGTCGCTGGCTGTCCGCGCCAGCGTACCAGTCTTGTGTGCGAGATTGGCACTTACGGGCAGGACGGAGCGCATGCGCTTCTTGCCGGTAGTCGTTTCCAGCATCGCGTCGAGCAGTACACGCCGCGAGTGGTCGCTCAGCCATTTGCCCTGATAGATCCCGGCGAGCAGCTGACCCATGGCCCGCGGTGTAGCGCTGTCCTTCGTGTCGACGCTCCAAGCCGGATCGATGCGACCGTCCTGGCGGATGAGGGTGGCGATGTTACGGGTTAATTCGAAGCCTTCGATTCCCGCCTTTTTCATCCACGCATTGACGGCGGCAGGGCCGCCCACTGCGTTTAGCAGCGCATCGGTGCAATCATTGCAGCTCTTGCTGATCATCAGGCTGAGATGACGGTGAGCGGGCATATAGGCCCCGCCGGGACGCGGGAGCCGGAACTCGCTCGTCAGGCTCCAGCGCCCGTCGTCGACACCGGCGAGATAGGTCGCAGCAATAGCCACCTTGCTGGTGCTCGCCATCGGGAAGCGCTGGTCGGCGAGCACGCCGATTTCATGGCCAGAAGACAGATCGACTGCATAGACGCCGATCCGGCCATTGGAGCCATCAGCGAGCTGTGCGATCTGCTGTTCCAGCGGAGACGAATACAGCGCGTCGTGGCTCTGGGGTACACGGACTTCGGTACCCAGAGTGCTGTCGAACTGGGCTTCGAAGCCGCCATTCTGCGGCAGCGCCGGGCTGGCAAATGCCATCGCCCCGATCGCCAGCAACCGTCCAAATAGTCTTTTTCCCATACCGACCCCGTACACCATCCATGGTTAGGGGAAGCTTAATGACTTGAGAATGTGTCTATACAAGGGCCCGGCGACGAAAAGTGTTGCCAGTGGGACAGTCTATTCCGTCCGGTTGTTATAAACCGACGATGAAGAAAGGGTCAGGATCTGGCGATGACCTGTTCGATCTTCTCCGTCGGTTCACCCGATAAGGTCTTGCCAATTTCGCCGACGAGACGCTTTTCCAACTCTGTGTGATAATGGCGGCGCATTTCGCCCAACGTCTTTGGATCGGCGATCACCAATATGTCGGTAATTTCGCCTGCAATCGATTTCGCGTTGAGCCATTCCGCCGCCGCGGCACCGTGGGCCAATTCGTTCAGGTCGGTCCGACCATGCTGCTGGCCGATGTTGTCCTGATGCTTCACCCCGGCGCTGAAATTGGTGGCGGACAGATCGGGCTTTTCCGAGGAAGCAAGCTTCGGCTCTAATGGCGTTCCACTGTTGCGCATGACGGTGAAATTTTCTCCGTCGACAATGGCGACATGGGCGTTGTTGGGAAGGCGCATGGGGCGTGTCTCCTCTTGTTATCGACTTACCGGGAGTTCAACGGGCCAGTTCGTCAAGAGGTCCGGGCTTGAGCGACAGGACGTTTCGCTGCACATATGAATCGCATGGGAGGAATCGAAAGCGCGGACGCGCTCGAGCAGGGACTGGGCAGGGCGCTTCTACGCGCAGGCTTCGGCACGCCTACAGGACTCAAGCGGCTTACCGGCGGCGCAACGATGGAAAGTTGGCGCTTTTCCAGTGGGGGTAAAGATTTCGTGCTCCGCCGTGCGCCTAGTCTGGCCTTCATGGAAGGGCGGCCATACGGTCACGATGCGGAGGCAGCGATCATTCGGGCTGCGCATGATGCTGGGGTGACTGCGCCGGAGGTAATCGTCGAACTCGAACCGGGCGACGGGATCGGGAGCGGCTTCGTGATGCGCGCCATACCCGGCACGCCCGATCCGCGCGCTATCCTGGCGATGGACGATCCGGGACGGTTGCTGCGCGACGCGGCACGGGATCTGGCCAGGGTCCACGCCCTGTCGCGGGCTGCGCTTCCTGCAGATGTGCCTGAGATGGACTATGGCGAGGCCGTCGAAGGATTGGCCGGGCAATTCGCGGAGGCCGGGGAAGACCGCCCGATCATCGCGCTCGGCCTCAAATGGCTGCGCGACAACCTGCCCGAGCGGGTCGAGCCCGTTCTCAATCATGGCGACTTCCGGCTCGGCAATATCCTGGCCGAAGATTCGCACCTGACCGGCGTGCTCGACTGGGAGCTTGCGCATTTCGGCGATCGTCACGAAGACTTGGCCTTCGGCTGCATGGCGGTGTGGCGCTTCTCGCGCGTCGATCGGCCCGCACTCGGGTTGGGTTCACTGCAGGATTATGTCGACGCTTACGAAGCCGAAAGCGGCGCGAAGGTGGATGCGGGGCGCTTCCGCTTCTGGCTGGTCTATCGCACCGTATGGTGGGCGCTGGGCTGCCTGGGCAATGCGGATATGTGGCGCAGCGGCGACGACCGCATGCTCGAACGCGTGGTGATATCGCGCCGGACGAGCGAGCAGGAACTCGACCTGCTGCTGCTGCTCGAAGAGGATGCGCCGGAGGAAGAGCAGGCGCGCCCCGTGCCGCCTGCGGACGAACCCTTCGCTCCGCAGGGCGAGGCGAGCGCGGGAGAAATCGCCACCGCCATCAGCGAATGGCTCGCAACGATCAAGGACCGGATGGAAGGCCACGACCGCTTCCAGCTGGCTGTGGCACGCAACGCTCTCGGCATGATCGCGAGAAACGATGCGGCCGGGACGCAAGGCGAAGACGCGATGCTGGCACGCGATCTGCTCGACGGCAATGTCTCGCTGGCCACTCCCGGCCTGCTCGCCATGCTGCGTCGCGCGGCGCTCGACAAGCTGGCCGCGGACGTGCCCAAATACCCGATGCTCGCGCTGGCCCGGGCCAAGTGGGCGGACGAGCAGTAATGGATTTCGCGATACCGCCGGAGCTGGAGGAGTATTACACCGAGCTTGAGGCGTTCATCGAAAGCACCATCGAGCCGATGGTGGCGAGAGACGACAATATCCGCTTCTTCGATCATCGCCGCGAGGATGCGCGCACCGACTGGGACCGTGGCGGCCTGCCCGGTCACGATTGGGAAGAGCTGCTGCGCGAATGCCGCAAGGCTGCCGACGAGGCGGGGCATTGGCGCTTCTCGGCACCGAAGAAATACGGTGGCAGGGACGGGTCGAACCTGTGGATGGCCATCATCCGCGACCGTTTCGCCCAGCGCGGGCTGGGCCTGCATAACGATCTGCAGAACGAGCATTCGATCGTCGGCAACTTCCCCTTCGTCGCCATGTTCGAAACCTTCGGGACGGAGGAGCAGAAGCAGGAATTCATCAATGGCGGCTTCGAGGGCACGCGGCGCGTCGCCTTCGGTCTGACCGAGCCGGAACATGGCTCGGATGCGACATGGATGGAAACCCGGGCGGTGCGCGAGAACCGCGAGGGGGTCGACGGCTGGCGGATCGACGGCGAGAAAATGTGGATCACCGGCATGCATGTCGCCACCCACTGCGCCGTATTCGCGCGGACATTGGGTGACGATGGCGATGCCAGCGGGATCACCTGCTTCCTCGTGCCCAATCCCACACCCGGTCTGGAGATCGAGGAATGGATGTGGACCTTCAACATGCCCACGGATCATCCGCGGCTCTCGATCGAGAATGTCTGGGTGCCGGACGGCGCGATCCTCGGCGTGGAAGGGCGTGGCCTCGCACTGGCGCAGAGCTTCGTCCATCAGAACCGCATCCGGCAGGCGGCGAGCAGCCTTGGCGCGGCGCAATATTGCGTCGAGGAAAGCGTGAAATATGCGCGTGAGCGCAAGCCGTTCGGCGAGGAGCTGGCGAAGAACCAAGCGATCCAGTTCCCGCTCGTGGAACTTGCCACGCAGTGCGAAATGCTCCGCCTGCTGATCTACAAGGCCGCATGGGACATGGACAACATGCCGCATGAGGAGATCGAGAAAACGATCTCGGACAAGGTGTCCATGTGCAATTACTGGGCAAACCGGCTGGTCTGCCAGGCCGCCGACCGGGCGATGCAGGTCCATGGCGGGATCGGCTATTCGCGCCACAAACCGTTCGAGCATATCTATCGCCACCACCGCCGCTACCGCATCACAGAGGGTGCCGAGGAGATCCAGATGCGCAAGGTCGCCGCCTATCTGTTCGGCTATCTTGGGCCGAAGCGCGGCACGTACGGCTGATCGACGAACGACATTGCCAAGACCTCCCGGGATGCTAGCCATCGCATTCATAAAAGGGAGAAAATAATGATCGCACGCCTTTCGCTGACCGCTGCACTGCTCGCAACCTCCGCTCCGCTTGCCGCCCAGGCCGTGCCGATCGTGCTGCCCGGCGCGCCCGGCGCCACGCCGCGCGTGATCGATGCGACGGAAGCCATCGCATTGTCCGACACGCGCTTCTCGCCCGCGGACGTGGCCTTCATGCAGGGCATGATCGTCCACCACCAGCAGGCGGTCGAGATGGCGCAGCTGGTCGAGGACCGGACCAATAACGATGCGATCCTCAAGACCTCCGACCGGATCGAGGCGGGCCAGAAGGACGAGATGGACTTCATGCGGACCTGGCTGAAGGACCGCAATCTCGAGGTCGCGATGCAGGGCATGGGCCATGCGCATCACACGATGAAAGGCATGGCGAGCCCCGAGCAGATGCGCGAGCTGGCCGCAGCGAACGGCACCGCTTTCGATCGCCTGTTCCTCGAACTGATGGTCGCGCACCATCTCGGGGCGGTGGACATGGTGGACGAACTGCACGGTGTAACGGGCAGCGCCTACGACCCAGTGATGTACGAATTCACCAATGATGTCGTGACCGACCAGAAGGCGGAGATCGACCGGATGAATGCCACCCTGGCGACCCTGTCGAGCGATCCGCGCGCGACGCTGGCGGCGGGCTTCCGCGACGCGGGCGAGGCGATCTCGAACCTGCGCCTCGTCGCTGCGCTGGAAAAGCCGGCGGGCTTCTTCGACCCCGAGAATCCCGCGCAATTGAAGCCGGTGAAGGCGAAAGACGAGGACGAGGCAAAAGCCGACAAAACGGCCCGCAAGGATGACAAGGAGGAAGACGACAAGCCCGAATTCGGCGAGCGTGGATCGCTGTTGAGCTTCTCCTTCACCGACATGGCGTTTTCGGGCGATATGCTCGTCGCGGGCAGCTATCACGGCTTCAACGCCTATCGCCTCGGCGATGACGGTGTACCGCAGCTCGTCAGCTCCATCGTATGCCCCGGCGGGCAGGGCGACGTCTCGATCGCAGGCGATCTCCTCGTCATGAGCGTGCAGGACCGCCGGGCCCGCGTCGATTGTGGCCTCGAGGGGGTCGATGAAAAGGTCAGCGAAGAGCGCTTCCGCGGCATCCGCATCTTCGACATTTCCGACATCACCCGCCCGCGCCAGGTCGGCCTGGTCCAGACTTGCCGCGGCAGCCACACCCACTCGATCGTCGAGGCCGACGACAAGCGCCTGATCGTCTACAATTCGGGCACCAGCTATGTCCGCGACGACGAGGAGCTAGAAGGCTGTTACGAAGTCGGTGGAGACAACACCGCGCTGTTCAGCATCGACGTGATCGAAGTGCCGGTGGCCGATCCCGCCAGCGCCCGCATCGTCGACCGGCCGCGCGTCTTCGCCAGGGACGGCGAGATCGCCGGCCTGTGGCGCGGCGGTGACCATGGCGACGGGACGCAGAAGACCACCCGCACCGATATGTGCCACGATATCACCGTCTTCCCGGCCAAGAACCTCGCCGCGGGCGCCTGTTCGGGCAACGGCATCATCCTCGACATTGCCGACCCGCTCAAGCCGGTGCGGATCGACGATGTGACCGACAAGGGTTTCGCCTACTGGCATTCGGCGACCTTCAACAATGACGGCACCAAGGTACTGTTCACCGACGAATGGGGTGGCGGCGGGCGGCCGCGCTGCCAGGCGGGCGACCCGAAGAGCTGGGGCGCCGATGCCTTCTATGGAATCGAGGACGGCAAGCTGGTCTATCGCGGGACCTACAAGCTGCCCGCACCGCAGGGCGACAAGGAAAACTGCGTCGCCCATAACGGCTCGATCATTCCGGTGCCGGGCCGCGATATCTTCGTTCAGGCATGGTATCAGGGCGGTATCAGCGTGATCGATTTCACCGACGCTGAAGACATCCACGAGATCGCCTATTTCGACCGCGGCCCGATCGATGAGGACCAGCTGGTCACCGGCGGCTACTGGTCGGCTTACTGGTATAATGGCCGCATCTACGCGACCGAGATCAGCCGCGGGCTCGATGTGTTCGCTCTGGAACCGAGCGAGTTCCTGACCGCCGAGGAAATCGCGGCGGCGGAAGGGGCGGTCTATGCAGGCGGGCTGTTCAACCCGCAGACCCAGACGCAGGTGACATGGCCGGACGAACTGGTCGCGGCGGCGGAAGCAAGCCGCAAGGGCGGCTGAGGACAAGAAGCCCGGAGCACCCTGTTCGGGACGGGTGCTCCGGGCCTGCCGGACCTGTCTACTCGGGGACGGGTCAGGGCCGGCAAACGTAATAGGCGTTCTGTATATCGTGATCGAGACGACGCATTGCGATGGACGAAAACCCGGCGGCGGAAATCAGGTCGTGCGCCTGTTCTTCGCCCCATGCCGCGCCTAGGCCCACCCCACCCTGGGCGAGGCTTACCGTCATGCAATGCATCAGGCTGATAGTGTAGATGAACGGGGCCAGCGGGTGGCCCAGATTATCGCGGGTTCGGCTATGCGCCCAGATATCCTGTCCGATATAGACGCCGGAAGGACGGGTCGCTCTTCGGATGTTGCGTAGAAGCAGTGCCGGATCGGGCTGGTCGTGGATCGCGTCGAAGGTGAAGACGAGATCGAAGGCCGCTTCATCTGACATTTTCATGCAATCGAGAACTTCGAAATCGAGGTTCGCGATGCCCCGGGCGCGATCCCGCGCGATCCCGATTGCCTCGTTGGAAAGGTCGTAGCCGGTGAACCGGCTGTTGGGAAAACGTTCGGCATAGATGCGCAGTGCTCGGCCCCGTCCGCAACCGACGTCGAGTACATCGATACCGTCTTCGAGTTGCTCCTTCAGGCCCGGAACGAGGGCGAGAGTGGCGTCGGCATCGAATGTCAATTCGCCCTCTTCTTCCATCACCTCGTGGAAGCGCGGATAGGCGCTGTAGGGCACGCCGCCGCCTTTGCGGAAGCAGCGAATTATCTCACTTTCAACGGGAGCGAGTACACCGATCCATTGCATCATACCCGACATCGTTCCGGACGGTGCGCGCTGCCCCAGGAACGCGGCATGCTCCTCGGGCAAGGCATAACGGCCTTCCTCATCAAGGGCGACTATCCCCGCCGTTGCCATGGCACCGAGCCATTCGGCGACATATCGCTCGTTCAGACCGGCGGTAGAGGCCCAGCCTTCGGGGTCGAGCGCTTCTTCGCCGCGCATGATGTCGAACAGACCAAGCCGGTGGCCGATCGACAGCCCCAGGGCGGTTGCACCCTTGTTGAGCGTATCGATCAGCCCCGCGGCGAACGGAGGGAGTTCCGCCTGTTCGGCGAATTCAGAGACGACTTGCGAGTGGGCGAGGCACATTGATTTTCTCCTTGTCGCAAATCGGCAATCAAACGATCGCGCTGGTAAAAGCGGCGAAATCGATGCCCATGGTGGAAAGGAATGCTGCTTCCAGAAGCACCCAGGCAAAGATTGTCGAAGCGAATTGAACATTTGTCATCATTGGTCTCCTCGTATTTCCAATGATCGCCTTTTTGCTTGCTCGCGTGGAAGTAATCGCGGTCTTGGGCGTGGTAATGGATGCCCCAACCGTGGTATTGGCGTGGTATCGACAACAGTCCCGGAGGTCCGGTGACCAAAATCGTCATCAGTGAGGACGTGAGCGTTGTACGCGGCGATAAGGCCGTCGACCTGCCCAAGTCGCGTAAGGCAAGGGCATTGCTCGCCTATCTCGCACTTGAAGCAAAGCCCGTCCATCGTGCGCGGCTTTGCGAGATGTTCTGGGACCGTGCCGCCGACCCGCGCGGTGGCCTGCGCTGGGCGCTGACGCGACTGCGACGGGTGCTTGGGGAAGATGGAGACTGGCTCAAGGCCGATCGCGCCAGCGTGGCACTTGAAGTTCCGGAAAGTGTGATCGCGATTGACACCGGGGCAGGCGATCGCCTGCTGCTGGCGACCGAGAGCGGCGACCATGACGACTACGAAGCTTGGCTGGTCGGGCGGAGGGCTGGCATGGATCTGCCCACCTCAGCATTGCGGGAAGAGTCTGCTGCCATTGCAGACCGTCCACGCCAGACGATCCGATACACGCATACACCCGACGGCACACGCATCGCCTATGCCGCAATGGGCGATGGCCCCCCCGTCGTTAAGGCGGCAAATTGGCTTACTCATCTCGATGCCGAACTGGAGGTCCCGGTGTGGTCGGGCTTTACCTTCCGTCTCGCGCGCAATCACCGTCTCTACCGCTATGACGAGCGCGGCAACGGGCTGAGCGACTGGAATGTCGATGATCTGACTTTCGACGCCTTTGTCAGCGACCTCGAATGTGTGGTCGATACCTTGGGACTCGAACGGTTTCCCCTGATCGGAGTGAGCCAGGGTGCGGCGGTGTCGATCGAATATGCCGCACGCCATCCAGAGAAGGTGAGCGGCCTCGTCCTGATCGGAGCTTATCCGACCGGATGGCGGTTCAATCCCGACCCGGAAAAGGTTACTCGCGGTGAAGCGGAGATGATGCTGGTACGGCACGGTTGGGGAGACGACTCTCCAGCCTATCGCCAGATCTTCTCACATAGCTTTCTGCCGGGTGCCTCGCCCGAGCAGCTGAGTCAGTTCAATGAATTTCAGAAGCAGACCACCAACGCGCAAAACGCTGCCCGTTTCATCAATGTTTTCGGCAGTATCGACGTGCGCGACCGACTTGCGGAAGTGAAAACGCCCACCCTCGTCATCCATTCGCGCGACGATCATCGGGTGTCGCCCAAGATGGGCGCTCAGATTGCAGCCCGAATGCCCAACGCCGAGCTGCGCACCGTCAATTCCGCCAATCATGTACCGATGGATACCGAAGAGGCGTTTGCCGACATGATGGACGCGATCGAGGAATATCTCGCCTCGCTCCCTCACTAGGTCGCAACGAAAGAAAAAAGGCCCGGCAGGATCGCTCCCGCCGGGCCTCTTCGTGTCCGGTAAGACGGTAGGGCTGGGTTAGAAGCCCATGCCGCCCATTCCGCCCATTCCGCCCATATCGGGCATTGGGGCGGCAGCCTTGTCTTCCGGCTTTTCGACGATCGCGGCTTCGGTCGTGATCAGCAGGCCGGCCACCGAAGCGGCATCCTGCAGCGCGGTGCGCACGACCTTGGTCGGGTCGATGACGCCGGCCTTCACCAGGTCTTCATAGGTGTCGGTCGCGGCGTTGAAGCCGAGCGAGGTGTCGTTCGCATCGGTCAGCTTGCCGGCAACCACGGCACCGTCATGGCCCGCATTCGTGGCGATCTGGCGGACCGGAGCCTGCAGCGCGCGACGGATGATGTCGATGCCGCGCGTCTGGTCGTCGTTCTCGCCTTCGAGACCGGCCAGCGCGCCGGTGGCGTAGAGCAGGGCCGTGCCGCCGCCCGGAACGATGCCTTCTTCGACGGCTGCGCGGGTGGCGTGCAGCGCGTCGTCGACGCGGTCCTTGCGTTCCTTCACCTCGACTTCGGTCGCACCGCCGACCTTGATCACGGCAACACCGCCGGCGAGCTTCGCCAGGCGTTCCTGCAGCTTTTCACGGTCGTAGTCGGAGGACGTGTTGTCGATCTGCGTGCGGATTTCGCTGACGCGGGCCTTGATGTCGGCTTCGTCACCGGCACCGTCGACGATGGTGGTGTTGTCCTTGTCGATGGTGACGCGCTTGGCTTCGCCCAGCATGCCCAGCGTGACGTTCTCGAGCTTGATGCCGAGATCTTCGCTGATCATTTCGCCCTTGGTCAGGATCGCGATGTCCTGCAGCATGGCCTTGCGGCGATCGCCGAAGCCCGGAGCCTTGACCGCAGCAACCTTGAGGCCGCCGCGCAGCTTGTTGACCACGAGGGTGGCCAGCGCTTCGCCTTCGATGTCTTCCGCGATGATCAGCAGCGGGCGGCCCGACTGGACAGCCGCTTCGAGCACGGGAAGCATCGACTGCAGGTTCGACAGCTTCTTCTCGTGGATCAGGATGTACGGGTTTTCGAGTTCGACCGTCATCTTGTCCGGGTTGGTGATGAAGTAGGGCGACAGGTAGCCGCGGTCGAACTGCATGCCTTCGACGGTTTCGAGCTCGAATTCGAGACCCTTGCTCTCGTCGACGGTGATCACGCCTTCCTTGCCGACCTTTTCCATGGCTTCGGCGATCTTCTCGCCGACTTCCTTGTCGCCATTGGCCGAGATCACGCCGACCTGAGCGATTTCGCCCGAGCCCGAGACGTCCTTCGAACGGCTCTTGAGGTCTTCGACGACCTTGGCGACGGCGATGTCGATGCCGCGCTTGAGGTCCATCGGGTTCATGCCCGCGGCGACCGACTTCATGCCTTCGGTCACGATCGACTGGGCCAGCACGGTGGCGGTGGTGGTGCCGTCACCGGCGGCGTCGTTCGCCTTCGATGCGACTTCCTTGATCATCTGCGCGCCCATGTTCTCGAACTTGTCCTTCAGTTCGATTTCCTTGGCGACGGTGACGCCGTCCTTGGTGATGCGCGGGGCGCCGAAGCTCTTGTCGATCACGACGTTGCGGCCCTTGGGGCCGAGCGTGACCTTGACGGCATTGGCGAGGGTGTCGACGCCGCGCAGAATGCCTTCGCGCGCGTCGCGGCCGAACTTTACGTCCTTGGCTGCCATTGGTGTTTCTCCTGGAATTGGTGTCTAGTTGAAGAAGTACATCCGGGTTCGGCGATCAGCCGATGATCCCCATGATGTCGCTTTCCTTCATGATCAGCAGGTCTTCGCCGTCGAGCTTGACCTCGGTGCCCGACCACTTGCCGAACAGCACGCGATCGCCGGCCTTGACGTCGAGCGGGGTAACCTTGCCGTCTTCGGCCTTGGCGCCCGAACCGACGGCGACGATTTCGCCTTCGCTCGGCTTTTCCTTGGCGCTGTCGGGGATGATGATGCCGCCTGCGGTCTTCTCATCGGCTTCGATGCGACGGACCAGAACGCGGTCGTGCAGCGGACGAAATGCCATTGTCTGTGACCTCTCACTTGAGTTTGAATAAACCGTTGGCACTCCCGCAGCGAGAGTGCCAACGCGGGGCATTTGGGGGCGGTCCGGCAGGGAGTCAACCGGGGCGAGGGTAAAAAATTCGCGCGGCGCGACAGGCCGGGGCGGGGGGTGGCCAAGACGCGGCAGCTTCCCTATTGCGCCCCCGAATTGCGAATAAGTCTGTAAGAAGGGCCGCCAAACATGACGACCGACCAGAACATCGCCGCGCTCACCATTCCCGAACAGATCTGGCTGTGGCTGCGGCTCAACATGATCGAGATCGCCGGCGCCTTCGCCGTACTGGTGATCGGCCTGCTGCTGGCCGGGATCGTCTCGGGCTGGGTGGCGCGCGCGCTGAACCGGTCGGACCGCGTCGATCCGACGGTGGCGAACTTCCTGTCCAACCTCGTCAAATATGCGCTCTGGGCGCTGGTGCTGGTCACCGTACTCGCGCAGTTCGGGGTCGAGACGACCAGCATCCTTGCCGCGCTGGGCGGCATGGCTCTCGCCGTGGGGCTCGCCTTGCAGGGGACGCTCAGCAATGTCGCCTCGGGGGTAATGATCCTGGTGCAGAAGCCCTTCAAGATCGGCGAGGCGATCAATGCCGGTTCGATCTCGGGCACGGTCCAGCAGATCGGCCTGTTCACCACCGAGCTGAAGCAGTTCGACGGCTTGTTCGTGATGGTCCCCAATTCGGAGCTGTGGAACCAGGCCATCGTCAACTTCCATCGCCACCCTACGCGGCGGCTCGAGCTGATCGTGGGCATCGCCTATGGCGACAGCATGCAGCAGGCGCGCCAGGAACTGCTGGCGCTGGCCGAAGCGGATGAACGCGTGCTCGACGATCCCGCACCGCAGACCTTCGTCAGTTCGCTCGACGACAGTTCGGTGGGTATCGGCCTGCGCGTCTGGTGCGCCACCGGCGATTACCTCGCCTTGTCGTGGGACCTGACCGAAGCGACCAAGGCCCGCTTCGACGATGTCGGCATCTCGATCCCGTTCCCGCAGCGCGAGGTTACGCAGAAGGCAGCGTGAGCTACCGGCTGGCGGGGCGCAGGGTCAGGCCCAGCGCCTCGCGCCGGTGCCAGCGCCAGCCGAGCAGGGCCGCGGCGACGGTCAGCCCGGTCGCCAGCCCGATCCACACGCCGACGCCCTCCAGCGGAGTGGCGAAGCCGAGATAGAGCGAGAAGCCGATACCCGGCACCCAATAGGCGAAGGCGGCGATCCACATCGGCACGCGCGTATCCTGCAGCCCTCGCAGTGCCCCGGCCGCCACGGCCTGCATGCCGTCGAACAGCTGGAAAGCGGCGGCGATGACTATGTATTGCAGCGCAAAGCCGACCAGCGCGGCGTTCTTCGGATCCCACGGGTCGATATAGATCGCCAGCAACGGCTTGGGCACGAGAATCATGGCCAGCGCGGTCAGTGCCATGAAGCCCGTGCCGATCGCGATACCGCTCCAGCCTGCGCGCTTCATCCCTTCCTGATCGCGCGCGCCGTAGAAATAGCCGACGCGGATAGTCGCCGCCTGACCGACGCCGAAGGGCACCTGAAAGGCGAGCGCGGCAATCTGCAGAGCAACCGTATGGGCGGCCAGCTGGGTGGCGCCGATATTGCCCATCAGGAAGGCCGCCGCGCCGAAAATTCCGGCCTCTGCAGTGATCGTCAGCGCGATCGGCGTGCCGATGCGGGTGATGTGCCAGAGCCGTTGCCAGTCGGGCGACCACCAGCGGCCTAGGACACGATAGCGATGCAGCTTAGGGTCGAGGCGGATGGCCCCGACATAAGCGGCAAGCGTCGTCAGCGTGGTGATGATCGTCGCGACCGCAGCGCCTTTCAGGCCCAGCTCCGGCGCGCCGAGATTGCCGAAGATGAAGGCATAGTTGGCCAGCGCGTTGACGAAGATGCCGCCCGCCGTGATCGCGGTGGCGAAGATCGGCCGGTCGAGTGTCGAGACGAAGCTACGCAGCACATTGTTGAACAGCATCGGCACCATCGACAGCACCAGCAGCGTATTGTACTCGATCGCCATGGCGACGATCTGCGGTTCCTGTCCGGTCACCCGCATCAGCGGGCCGAGCAGCAGGCAAAGGCCGATCCCGCCAATGCCGGAAAGCAGCGCCAGCCACAGCGCCATGCGGACCGAACGACGTACCGGGCGCAGCGCGGGCGCGCGTTCGCCCAGTTCGGCGGCCGCCACCGGCGCGACCGCCCCGGTCAGACCCGAAAGCGCCCACATGACGAGGCCAAACAGCGCGATGGACAGCGCGGATGCCGCCAGCTGGTCCTCGCCCAGCCGCGCGATGAAGATCACGTCGATGGCATAGGTCAGCATCTGCAACAGGTTCGCCGCCGCCAGCGGCCAGCTCAGCCGCAGCGTTGCGACCAGTTCGTCGCGCCAGCCGTCACCGCCGGTTTCCGCAATGGGAGGCGGGGGCTCCATGGCGGTCTCGTGCGTCATGCAGCCGGACCGGATAGGGAAAATCCGTCGTGCCCTCAAATACAGGGAGGGTGCGCCTGCGATTTACCGGGAAGGATGCGACCTACGTGCCACACTGCCCGTGGCCGCAAAAAGGGCGGCGCCTTGCGGCACCGCCCTTCGATGATCTCGCGAACGAGATCGAAGCGTAAGCAGTTCCCCGCCTGCGCGGGGACAGGCGCTTACTTGAGCTCGACGGTACCGCCGGCTGCTTCGATCTTGCCCTTGATTTCTTCGGCTTCCGCCTTGTTGACGCCTTCCTTGAGCGGCTTGGGCGCGCCTTCGACGAGAGC
>Ga0310345_10000668_pt1 | contig 45951 bp, 45 predicted proteins | sample HC15DNA20500_MG_FD_204667 | JGI IMG/M metagenome (GOLD analysis project Ga0310345, IMG submission 204667) | Marine microbial communities from station ALOHA, North Pacific Subtropical Gyre - HC15-DNA-20-500_MG | ecosystem: Environmental > Aquatic > Marine > Oceanic | place: Pacific Ocean: North... | reverse complement strand
CTGATGGGCGACCTGCGCGCCCGGGCGCAGGACGAGGCGATCGCCGTCTTCGCCCGCAATCTCAAGGACCTGCTGCTGGCCGCCCCCGCCGGGTCCCGCCCGACGCTGGGGCTCGACCCCGGCATCCGGACCGGGGTGAAGGCCGCGGTGGTGGACGCCACGGGCAAGGTTGTGGCGACGGACACGCTCTATCCCTTCCAGCCGAAGAACGACCTGCGGGGCGCGCAGGGGGCGATCATGGGGCTGATCGCGAAACACGGGATCGAGCTGATCGCCATCGGCAACGGCACCGCCTCGCGCGAGACCGAGAAGCTGGTCGCCGAGACGCTGGCGCTGCTGCCGGCGGGCGTGCAGAAGCCCACCAAGGTGATCGTGAGCGAGGCCGGCGCCTCGGTCTATTCCGCGTCGGAACTGGCGGCGAAGGAGTTTCCGGATCTCGACGTCTCGCTGCGCGGCGCGGTCTCCATCGCGCGGCGGCTGCAGGACCCGCTGGCCGAGCTGGTGAAGATCGAACCGAAAAGCATCGGCGTCGGCCAGTACCAGCACGACGTGGACCAGCACCGGCTGGCGAAATCGCTGGAGGCGGTGGTCGAGGACGCGGTGAACGCCGTCGGCGTGGACCTCAACACCGCCTCTGCCCCGCTGCTGGCGCATGTCTCGGGGCTGAGCCTCGGGCTGGCCGAGGCGATCGTACTGCACCGCGACCTGAACGGCGCCTTCAGCGCGCGAAAGGACCTGCTCAAGGTCTCCCGCCTCGGGCCACGAGCGTTCGAGCAATGCGCGGGCTTCCTGCGGATCCGCGACGGGAAGGAGCCGCTGGACGCCTCCGCCGTCCACCCCGAGGCCTATGACCTCGCCCGCCGGATCGTCGCCGCCTGCGGGCGCGACCTGCGGTCGATCCAGTCCGACCCGAAGGTGCTGAAGGGGTTGACCCCCCGCCAGTTCGCCGACGAGCGGTTCGGGGAACCCACGGTGAAGGACATCCTCGCGGAACTGGAGAAACCAGGCCGCGACCCGCGGCCGACGTTCAAGACCGCGACCTTCGCGGAAGGGGTGGACGACATCAAGGACCTCAAGCCCGGGATGCGGCTGGAGGGGACCGTTACCAACGTGGCGGCCTTCGGTGCCTTCGTGGACATCGGCGTGCATCAGGACGGGCTGGTCCACGTCAGCCAGCTGGCCGATCGGTTCGTGAAGGATCCGCACGAGGTGGTGAAGGCCGGCGACGTCGTGCAGGTGCGCGTGACCGAGGTCGATGTGCCTCGCAAGCGGATCGGGCTGACCATGCGCAAGGACGGCGGCGCCTCGGCGCGGGAGGATCGCAACGCCAGCGACGGCCATCGCGACGGGCGGAACGGTGGCAAGCGCGGGCCGGGTCCCAAGGGCGGCGGTCCGAAAAGCGCGGGTCCGAAGGGCGGCGATCAGCCCGGCGCCTTCGGTGCGGCCCTGCTGGACGCGATGCGCAAGTCCTGACGCGGGACACGGGAAAGGCGGCCGGGCCGCGGCCGCCTTTCGCTTTGCAAATTCGGGGGCGTCAGTCTGCAAAGACCTCCTGCCGCTGCCGGCCCAGCCCCTCGATCTCCAGCTCCATCACGTCGCCCGCCTTGAGGAACACCGGCGGTTTCAGCCCCATGCCGACGCCCGGCGGGGTGCCGGTGGCGATGATGTCGCCGGGCTCCAGCCGCATCATCTGGCTGAGGTAGCTGATGACATGGGCCACGCCGAAGATCATCGATGCGGTGGTCCCGGTCTGCCGCCGGGTGCCGTTCACGTCGCAGGACAGGGCCAGCGCCTGCGGATCGCCCACCTCGTCCGGGGTCACGACCCAGGGGCCGACGGGGCCAAAGGTGTCGCAGCTCTTGCCCTTGGTCCAGGTACCGCCGCGTTCCGACTGGAAGTGCCGTTCGCTGACGTCGTTCACGATGGTATAGCCCGCGACGTAAGACAGCGCCTCGGCCTCGGAGACGTATTTCGCCTCGCGCCCGATGACGACGCCCAACTCCACCTCCCAGTCGCCCTTGAGCGCGCCGCGCGGCAGGTGGACCGGATCGTTCGGGCCGATCAGGGCCGAGGTCGCCTTCATGAAGACGATGGGTTCCTCCGGGACGGGCAGCCCCGCCTCGGCCGCGTGATCGGAATAGTTGAGCCCGATGCAGACCATCTTGCGGACCCCCGCCACCGGGATGCCGAGGCGCGGGGCGCCTTCGACCACCGGCAGGGTGTCGATGTCGACGGCGGGGGGTGCGGCCAGCACCTCGCCCGTCAGGTCGGGCACCACGCCGGAGAGGTCGCGGATGCGGCCCTCCGCATCCAGAACGCCGGGCTTTTCCGCCCCCGTGTCACCGTAGCGCAGGAATTTCATGGGTCCCTCCCTTGTTGAATTGCGCGGAGGTTGGCCCAAGGGGGACGGGAAGTGCAAGAGCGCTTGGGGCGCAGCGGCAGCTGTGGCCGCGTCCCGGCCCGGGACAAGCCCGGAGGGCGCCGGGCCAGCGCCGGCCCGTCCCCGCGGGCTGGCGCTTTGGAGCCGTTCGCGCCCAGTGTCGGCACCGGCGCTACCACGGCTGCCATAAATCGAGAGGCTCGCAGGGCAGGCAGCGCCATCCCACGGGCCGGCGCTGGCCCAGCTTGTGCCATTGGGGAACACGGACGGTTTTACCCCCGGGGTTGAGGCGCCCCCCTCGCGGCCTTATCTGTGACCCCGACACGGTTACGAAAGGACCCAGCCCATGCTCACCCTGCCCTTCCCCCTGCACGACGCCAACGCCAATTCCGGGGGCAAGGACCTGGGCGATCTGCCCGAATGGGACCTGACCGATCTCTACCCCGCGCCCGACGCGGCCGAGATCAAGCGCGACCTCGACTGGCTTGAGGAGGCCTGCAAGAGCTTCGCCGCCGATTACGAGGGCAAGCTCGACACGCTCGACGCGGCCGGTTTCCTCGACTGCGTGAAGCGCAACGAACGGATCCAGAGCGTCGCGGGGCGGATCATGTCCTACGCGGGCCTGCGCTACTACCAGCTGACCACCGACGCGGCGCGGGCCAAGTTCATGTCCGACATGCAGGACAAGATCACCACCTTCACCACACCGCTGGTGTTCTTCACGCTGGAACTGAACCGCCTGCCGGACAACCATCTCGACGGCCTCTTCGCCGCCGATCCGGACCTCGCCCGCTACAAGCCGGTCTTTGACCGCATCCGGGCGATGAAACCCTATCAACTGTCGGACGAGCTTGAGAAATTCCTGCACGACCTCGGCGTCGTCGGCGACGCGTGGGAGAAGCTGTTCGACGAGACGATCGCGGGGCTCACCTTCCATGTGAACGGCGAGGAGCTGAACATCGAGGGCACGCTGAACCTCCTGACCGAGCAGGACCGCCCCCTGCGCGAGGCCGCGACCCGCGAACTGGCGACTGTGTTCGCCGAGAACATCCGCACCTTCGCCCGGGTCCACAACACCCAGGCCAAGGAGAAGGAGGTCATCGACCGTTGGCGCGGCATGCCATCGGCCCAGACCGCGCGGCACCTGTCCAATGACGTGGAGCCCGAGGTGGTCGAGGCGCTGCGCAATGCGGTCGTCGCGGCCTACCCGAAGCTGTCGCACCGTTACTACGAGCTGAAGCGCAAGTGGCTGGGACTCGACCGGATGCAGGTCTGGGATCGCAACGCCCCGCTTCCGGCGGAAGAGACGCGGACGGTGAACTGGGCGCAGGCGCGCGAGACGGTGATGAATGCCTATGCCGAATTCGATCCCCGGATGGCCGAGATCGCGACACCCTTCTTCGACAAGGGCTGGATCGACGCGGCCGTGAAGCCCGGCAAGGCGCCTGGCGCCTTCGCCCACCCCACGGTGACGGACGCCCACCCCTACGTGATGCTCAACTACCTCGGCAAACCGCGCGACGTGATGACGCTGGCGCATGAACTGGGCCACGGCGTCCACCAGGTGCTGGCGGCGGACCAGGGCGAGATGCTCTCCTCGACGCCCCTGACGCTCGCCGAAACCGCCAGCGTTTTCGGCGAGATGCTGACCTTCCGCCGCCTGCTCGACAACGCGAGGGACGATGCCGAGAAGAAGACGCTGCTGGCCGGCAAGGTCGAGGACATGATCAACACGGTCGTGCGCCAGATCGCGTTCTACGATTTCGAATGCAAGCTGCACGAGGCCCGGCGCGGCGGAGAGCTGACGCCCGACGACATCAACGCGCTCTGGATGTCGGTGCAGGCCGAAAGCCTCGGCCCGGCGTTCGACTTCATGGACGGGTACGAAACCTTCTGGGCCTACATCCCGCACTTCATCCACTCGCCCTTCTACGTCTACGCCTATGCCTTCGGCGACGGGCTGGTGAACGCGCTTTACGCGGTCTACCGGGAAAGCCCCGAAGGTTTTCAGGACAAGTATTTCGACATGCTCAAGGCGGGGGGATCCAAGCACCACAAGGAACTGCTCGCGCCCTTCGGGCTCGACGCGACGGACCCGGCGTTCTGGGACAAGGGGCTGTCGATGATCTCGGGGATGATCGACGAGCTCGAGGCGATGGAGGGCTGACACATGGCCCAGCGTTCCCTCAAGGGCCGGGGGCAGCGCTTTCTCGTGAAGGCCCGCAGGACGCTGCCGCCGGGGACCCGCGTGGTCCTCGGCATCATCCTGATCTGTCTGGGCTTTCTGGGATTTCTGCCGATCCTCGGCTTCTGGATGATTCCTCTCGGCGCGGCCCTCGCGTGGCTCGACATCGGCCCGTGGTGGCGCGGGCTGAGGGTCCGGCGCGGTCCGCCGCCGCCGGGTCCGCCCGCAGCGTGACGTGACGTTCCCGCTTTCGGCAGCGCGGACCGCCTCCTAGGCTGCCGCCAACGGAACAGGGGAAATCGCAATGGGTCTGGTGAGGAAAGCCGTCATCGGCGTTGGTTTGGCGGCCGTGATCGGCGCCGTCGGCGTCTTCGCCGTGGCTCCGGGCATGGTGGAGGCCGACATGAACCCGGTCGAGCCGCACACGCCCTACGCGGTCTCGGCCGAGGCGCAGGCGCTGCACGACGGCCTTATCGTCGGCGACTGGCACGCCGACAGCCTGCTGTGGAAACGCGACCTGACCGAGCACGGCGATCGGGGGCAGGTCGATTTCCCCCGCCTGCGCGAAGGCGGCGCGGCCGTGCAGGTCTTTACCGCCGTGACCAAGAGCCCGGCGGGCCAGAATTACGAGGAGAACGCCACCGACGCGGCGGACAACATTACACTGCTCGCCGCGATCTCGCTCTGGCCGCCGCGCACCTGGACCAGCTTGACCGAACGGGCGCTCTATCAGGCGGAAAAAAAGCTGCACCGCTTCGCGGAGGAGGATGGCAAGGTCCGGCTCGTGACGACCCGGGCCGAGCTGGACGCCGCGCTGACCGAACATGAGACCGACCCCGACGTGCTGGCCGCCGTCCTCGGGATCGAGGGCAGCCACCCGCTTGAGGGCGATCTGGCCAATCTCGACCGGCTGGAGGCGGCGGGCTACCGGCTGGTCGGGCTGCAGCACTTCTTTGACAACGCGCTCGGCGGCTCCCTGCACGGCGTGTCGAACGCGGGGCTGACGGACTTCGGCCGGCAGGTGGTGACCGAGGTCGAACAGCGCGGCATGGTGCTGGATCTGGCCCATTCCGCGCCGCAGGTGGTGGAGGACGTTCTGGCGATGAGCGACATGCCGGTGATCGTCAGCCACACCGGGCTGCATTCCCATTGCGAGGTGAGGCGCAACATCCCCGACGACCTGCTGAAGCGCGTCGTCGACAGCGGCGGCGTGGCCGGGATGGGCTACTGGGGCGACGTGACCTGCGGGGATGTCACCCCGTCCGGCGTGGCGCAGATGATTGTGGCGGCGGTGGAGGTGCTGGGCGAAGATCACGTCTCGCTCGGGTCCGATTACGACGGCTCGGTCGCGGTCGGGTTCGACACTTCGGAACTGCCGGCGCTGACGCAGGCGCTGATGGACGAAGGGCTGAGCGAGGACCAGATCGCGAAGGTCATGGGCGGCAACTTGGTCCGCGTGCTGCGGGCGCGGTTGCCGGAGTGAGGCTCAGGCGGTGCCGGCGGCGGGCAGCGCCTCGTCGCCGCGCAGCGCGTCGAACCAGCTCCGGTCCGCCTCGTAGCCCAGCGAAATCAGGATGTCGTGCAGCACCGGGAAGCGGGTGAACTGGTCGATGATCCGGTCGCGGTGCTCCGGCGCACGCCATTTCGCCATCCGTCCGGATTCGAGCGGGCGCAACCCGTTCAGCGCCTTGTCCAGACTCTCGTTCACCGCCTGCCGGGTGAAATCGCGGAACGTGCCTTCGAAGCGGAGGTCCAGCCCCTCGGCCAGCAGCGCCTGCACCTCCTCGGGGTGGGCCACCAGATCTTCATACTTGAGGTAGAAGATGCCGCGGGGAAACAGCCCGGACCGCGCGGTGTCCAGGATCCCCTTGTGCACCTGAAGGAAGCCCGGCGCGGTCGGCGTCGGCGGCCCGTCCGGGCGGAGAAGGTAGCAGCGGTCGGCGCTGTAGAAATAATCGCCCGGCACCGCGCGGTGCCGGCTGGTCAGGATGTCGCGCGGGTCGCGCAGCGTGACGATCAGGTCGAGCGTCTTTCGCCCGCCGAAGGCTGCCACGACGCCGTCCATCTGAAGAATGTCGAAGGGCCGTTTTGTGCAGACGTTTCCGGGCCGGTCGCGCATCAGCGCGGCCGACACCTCCGTCTCCGGCAGGTGGAAATCGCGAAGGCTATGGCGCAGCATGTTGTAGAACAGCGTGCTGCCCGCCCGACCCTGCCCCGCGATGATGAGATGACGGTCCATCCCTTCCCTCCGTTCCGTTTCACTAGGGGATATTGGAGCGGGGGCTTTCGGATAGTTTAAAGGCGAAGGGCGGAGCGCCACGCGCCCCGCCCTTCCCCGAGCGGTTCCGGTCCGGTCACGCCGGGGCCAGCATCCCCTTTTCGGCGGCTAGGTCGCGCATCCGCTTCTGCAACTTCTCGAAAGCGCGCACTTCGATCTGGCGGATACGTTCGCGGCTGACGCCGTAATCGGCCGAGAGGTCCTCGAGCGTGATGTTCTCTTCCGACAGCCGCCGCTTGGTCAGGATGTCGCGCTCACGTTCGTTGAGCACATCCATCGCCTCGACCAGAAGCTCGCGGCGGGCGTCCATCTCGTCGCGCTCCGCGTAATCGTCGGCCTGGTTGGCGTCCTCGTCCTCGAGCCAGTCCTGCCACTGCATGGAGCTTTCGCCCTCGGTCCCGACCTGCGCGTTGAGCGAAGCGTCACCGCCCGACATGCGCCGGTTCATCGAGATCACCTCGTCCTCGGTCACGCCGAGATCGGTGGCGATCTGCTTGACGTTGTCGGGGTGCAGGTCGCCCTCTTCCAGCGCGCCGATGCGGGCCTTGGCCTTGCGCAGGTTGAAGAACAGCTTCTTCTGCGCCGAGGTGGTGCCGAGTTTCACCAGGCTCCACGACCGCAGGATGTACTCCTGGATCGAGGCGCGGATCCACCACATGGCGTAGGTGGCAAGGCGGAAACCCTTTTCCGGGTCGAAGCGCTTCACCGCCTGCATCAGGCCGACGTTCGCTTCGGAAATCACCTCGGCCTGCGGCAGGCCATAACCCCGGTAGCCCATGGCGATCTTGGCGGCGAGACGCAGGTGGCTGGTCACCATGCGGTGCGCCGCCTCGGTGTCCTGCTCCTCCACCCAGCGTTTCGCCAGCATGTATTCCTCTTCCGGTTCCAGAAGCGGGAACTTCCGGATCTCCTGAAGATAGCGGTTCAGGCCGCCTTCCGGCGTGGGGGCCGGCAGATTTGCATAGTTGCTCACACCCTGTCCTTTCGTCCCAGACGCCCAATGTTTATGGGCTTAACATCCAGATAGGTAGGCTACACGAGGGCTTCAAGAACCCTAGGCGCTCTTTCCTAACGTATGGTGAACGCATTGCCGACGCTCGCGATGCATGATTACCGAAATCTCACGTGCATTTGTGTGAGCGGTAACAACCGGGCCCGGGGCGAAGGGGTCGCATGCACTTCCGCATGACCTCCACTGGGAACGCGACGATTAACATGCAGGACGGCATGGGCTACCGAGGGTCAACCGCACCGTTCAGACCGGAGGCTGTCATGCCCGAGCATCCCCTTATCATCGCCCGCAGGGCCGGGCTCGCCTATATCGGCATCATCCTCTGCGGGATCGGCGCGGAACTCATCCTGCGCGGCCCGCTGATCGAGATGACCGATCCCGCCGCGACGGCCGCGGCGATCGCGGCGAACGACGGGCTCTGGCGCGCCTCGATCGGGGCGGACCTCGTGATGGCGACACTCGATGTCCTGCTCGCCGTGCTGCTCTTCCGCTTGTTCCGCCCGGTAGACGCGACGCTTGCGGGCCTCGCCATGGTCCTGCGGCTGGTGCAGATGGCGGTGATCTCGGCCCATCTGACGCTGCTCGACGCGGCGCCGGGGATGGAGAACCCGCTGCCCGCGCTGGCCCGCCACGCCGCGGGCTACGACCTCGGCCTGTGGTTCTTCGGCCTGAACGGGCTGCTGATGGCCGTTCTGCTGTCCCGCGGCGGCGCGCCCCCTGCGCTCGCATGGCTGGTCGGGGCGGCGGGGGTGGTTTACCTAGCAGGCAGCCTGACGCGCTTCGTCGCGCCGGATGTCAACGCCCTGATGCAGCCGGCCTATCTGGTCCCGCTGGTCGCGGAGACAAGCTTTGCGATCTGGCTCCTGCTGGGCGCCCGCAGCCTGCGGCTACCCGCGCAGCGCGTCCAGTAGGGCCTGCATGTCGTCGGGCAGCGCGGCGTCGAAGCGCAGGGCCGCGCCGGTGCGGGGATGGACGAAGCCCAGAACCGCGGCATGGAGCGCCTGCCGGGGAAAGGCCGCCGCCGCCCGCGCCGCCGCCTCGCCCACGGTGCCGGCCGCGATCCGGCGCTTGCCGCCATAGACCGGATCGCCCAGCAGGCCGTGCCCGGCATGGGCCATGTGGACGCGGATCTGGTGGGTTCGCCCCGTCTCCAGCCGGCATTCCAGCAGCGCGGCGGCGGTGCCGAAAGGTTCGAGCACCCGCGCCCGCGTCACCGCGTGGCGTCCGCCCGCCCACATCACCGCCTGTTTCTGGCGGTCGTGGCGGTGGCGGCCGATCTGCGACGCGATCTTCATCACCCCGCCCGGCTCGAAACTGACCCCGCGCAGCCCCCGCAACCGCGGCTCCGCCGGATCCGGCACGCCGTGGCAGAGCGCGAGATAGGCGCGTTCCACGGAATGGTCCGCGAACTGCTCCGCCAGCCCGTGATGGGCGAGGTCCGTCTTGGCGGCGACCAGCAGCCCACTCGTGTCCTTGTCGATCCGGTGCACGATGCCGGGCCGCCTCTCGCCCCCGATCCCGGCCAGGCTGTCGCCACAATGCGCCAGCAGCGCGTTGACCAGCGTGCCCGAGGGCGAACCCGGCGCCGGATGCACCACCATGCCCGCCGGTTTCATCACCACGATCAGGTCGTCGTCCTCGTACCGGATGTCGAGCGGGATCGCCTCCGCCCCCACCTCGACCTCGGCCGCGGGCTCCAGCGCGATCTCCACCAGGTCGCCCTCGGCCACCCTGGCCTTGGGATCGTCCGCCACCGTGCCGGCGACCCGTACCGCGCCGTCGGCAATCAGCCGGGCGAGCCGGGTGCGCGACAGGGCCGCCGCCTCTGGCACATCGCGGGCCAGCGCCTTATCAAGGCGGGCGGGCGGATCGGCGGCGATCCGGAAGCTGAGGGTGTCGTTCATGGCCAATTCCGAAGACCCGGTGCCGGAACCGGCCAACCTGCGCTTCCTGCGCCTGCTGGTGACGGGCCTGACCGGTGTGATGCTGGCAGGGCTGATACTGATCATCGCGCTGATTGTCATCCGTTTCCGCGATACCGCCCCGCCCCTGCCCGCCGACATCGCCCTGCCTGAAGGGGCCGAGGCGAAGGCCGTCACCCTGGCCGAAGGCCTGGTGCTGGTGGTGAGCGAGGACGGCCGCCTGTTCATCTACGACCGCGTCACCGGGCGGCTGCGCCAGACCGTGACGCTGGCGGACTGAGCCCGTGCCGCCCCGCCGCCTGCTCTACCTCTGCCCGGAATTCCCGCCCTCGCGCGCCACGGGCGCCATCCGCGCCGTGCGCTTCGCCGGGCATCTGCCGGCGCGGGGCTGGGCGCCGCTGGTCCTGACCCTGCGCGACGGCCGGCCCGAACTGCTGACCGATCCCGCCCCCGCCTCCGACGCGCCCGTGGGCCCGGTCCGCCGGGTGCCCCTGCCCCTCCGCCCCCGGGCCGAGGCCGGCCCGCCCCGGCATTCCGAATGGCTGCCCTTCGGAGAGGCGCTGGCCCGCGTGCCCGCCATGATCCGCGCCGGCCACGCGGCGATCCGCGACCATGCGCCCGAGGCGGTGATGCTGAACGCGCCCCCGAACGCCTTCTGCCTCGCCGCCGCCCGGCTGGCGCGGGCGCATGATCTGCCGCTGATCCTCGACCTGCGCGATCCCTGGATGCCCTGTGACCAGCGCGGGCCGCGCCGCCCCGTGTGGACCCGGGCGTTGGAAGGCCCGGCGGAGCGGCGGCTGATGCAGCGCGCCGACGCGGTGATCCTGAACACCGAACGCGCCCGCGACGCCTATCGCGCATGGTATCCGCAGGTGCCGCCCGACCGCTTCCACGTCATCCGGAACGCGATGTCGGACCGGCTGTTCGACAGCCCGCCGATGGCCCCCTTCCCGGTCTTCACCCTGCTCTACCCCGGCAGCTTCGGGCAATACGTTTCGGCCACGCCGGTGGTGGAGCTGGCCCGGGAACTGGCCTGCCGGGGGCTGGGGCCGGAGCGGGTCCGGATCGTGATGACCGACCAGCCGCGCGGCGGCCCCGCCCCCGACGAACCGGCGGCGGCGCTGATGCAGGTGATCGACCGCATCCCGCAGGCGGGCATGGGCGCGCTGATGCAATCGGCGGACATGCTGCTGGCGGTGTCGCAGCGGTCCTCCCTGCGGCTACCGCTGAAAACCTTCGACCTGCTGCAATCGACCCGGCCGGTGATCGTCTTCGAACAGGTGGCGAATCCCGAGCTTCAGGCACTCTACGCCGAGGCCCGGGCGGGCACCGTGCTGCGGGCGGACGAGGTCGCGCGCGCGGCGGACATCGTCTGCGCCCATCTCGCGCAGGGCCGCCATCCGGAGCAGCCGCGCGACCGCGCCGCGCTTGAACCGCTGACCCTCGCGCGGGCCACGGACCGGCTGGCCGCAATCCTGAACGCGGTCCGCTGAGGCTGCCTGGGGAGAGTGGTACCGCCTCCCTGGCTTGAACAGGGGACCTCTGGATCCACAATCCAGCGCTCTAACCAACTGAGCTAAGGCGGCACGTGGAGGGCGATGTAACGGGACCGCCCGGCGATTGCAAGAGGGTTGAGACCGCTTCGCGCGGCTGACCGGAAGGCACCTTCGCCCCCTGCTCAGTGCAGTTTCACGCTGTCGCTTCGCAGCATGATTTCAGGCCCGAGACAGACCTTCGCGAGGCCCAGAGCATCCGCCGTCAGCGTGAGGGCCGAGGCCAGGTCCGACAGCACCGGCGAGAGCTGCGCCTGCGTCTGCGCAAGGAAGCTGCCAGTCTCGTCCCAGACCGTCTGGAGATAACCACCGAACGGAGAGGCCGGATCGACCAGAGCCGGAATGCCTGCAGCAACATTCGCGTCGAGAAAGAGGAAAATCCGGGCGCCGTCGCCGGGATGGCAATTCGCCCCGGACTGGAGGGAGATCGTGCCATCAAGCGACAATGGCCCCGGATTGCCCAGCAGAGCCGAGAGGTTGGAGAGAATCAGCGACATCTCAACCTCCACGTCCGCGTCGAACTCGATCGGGCAGTCCGAATAAAGCGCCACGTTGCGCAGTACCCGCGGCCCCTTGATCCGGAGGACCTCGTCCGGGTCGCAGGCTATGTGGTAGCTCTCGCCCGCCCGCAGTTCGTAAGAAGAGAACAGCGCGGCCTCCAGCACATGCGGCGCGGCGGCGGCCAGCCGCGCGGCGTCGCGCGACAGGTCCCGCGACAGCCAGCGCGCCTCGGACAGCGCGTCATCTCCCAACCCGACGAGGCTGAGCCCCCCTCCGATCGAGAGCGACCGCTGGTCGAGCCCCGCGATCCGCGCCAGAAGCCCGTCCACGAATTCCGCCGCCTGCAGGGTCAGCCAGGTCTGGCCGATCCCGTACTCCGCCGAGGCGGCCACCTTGAGGCAGATTCCCGCGTAAAGGTCGGTTTCCCCCACATCCACGCGGCTCTTGAGCGAGAGCAACGGGTCGACACAGGGCAGCAACTTCTGCCGCTTGATCCGGGCGATGGACTGCGCCTGAAGGTCGAACTTGTTGATCCCGATGAGGTGCAGCAGCATCGTCGGCTCAGGATTGCCGTTGTCCGTCGTGCGCTTCAGCGTCACCCGCACGGCGTTCGGCTCGGCGCCGCCGGGGCTGAACGCAACCGAGCCCTCTTCCGCCATGGTGCCCAGCTCGAAACCCGAATGGGTCCAGGCGCCCCTCAGGTGGGTGACGTCGAGCGACGCGAGCGCGGTCGCCTGCGCCGCCGTCCGGGGGGTGGATCCGGGCTTCGGCTGCGCCAGCCGGACCGCGCCGCTTGTGGCGGAGACATCGGCGGTCGCCTGCAGCATCGCCAGAACGCGATGTCGATTGGACAGGTCGAGCACGATGCCGCCGACGACCAGTAGACACAGGACGAAGAAGATCATCAGGATGTTGACGGCTCCGCGCTCGGAACGCGCGAAACCTGCGAGACAGTCGAAACGCATCAGATTGGTTCCTTCAGCATGGTGACGCGCGTGATCCAGTCGCCCGACATGGTTCTGAGTGTGGTGTTGGTGATGCCGGAACTGGCGAAGGGCGTCGACACGGTGACGGTGACGGTTTCGCGGCCTTGCTCGATCTCGACGTCGAAGCTTTTCTTCGACCACGAGAGGCCGTGGCGGATGTAGCGTTCGGCTTCGGGCTCGGTGATGGAATACATCGACATGCCCCGCGCGGCGACCCTGGCCTGCTGCCACATGCTGGCGTTGACCGTGAAGGCATAGGCGAAATCGAGAATGGTGAGAAACAGGAAGAAGACCATCGGGAGCCAGATCAGGAACGGCAGTGTGACGACGCCACTCTCGGATCGGGCGAAGGTGCGGGAGGCTCGCGCAAGGGGACCCTGCGCTGCGAAGAAGCGTCGAGGCATAGAGCGTGTCTTTCTTTTACCTTAATCCCCTGATGTGCGACGCCTCTCGGCGCCCCACCAGCAGGACCGATTACCCGGACCCGTTTTGGCAATGAAAACAGGTCCCTGCCCTGTCCGGTTCAGGTTTATGGGGATGACCGGATCAGAAGACGGCGCCAAGGTCACCGAAATATCGCGGCAAAAATGTGGCGCAAACATGCCGGAAGGCGAATCTTTTATTGCTTCAATCAATTACCGCAAATTTGCAAATCAATTTCATCAACTTGCCAGAAGTCACTTCCAGAGTTCATGTGTTCCCTGAAACGGTTGTTCATTGCGAAAATGAAAAGGAAAGAGTTAACGTTGCAGGAATGAATATTGCGTTAATAATTTGTTAACCAATTCGAATCTCCAGCTCCCGTTCCCGGCGACCTTCCTGCGGGCCGGTGCCTGCCCTCGGGCCACTTGCAATTCCGTCCATCCGGGCGTAACTGCCTCGGCCATCCTCAGAGGAAGACGACCATGGGCATCGACACCGAACGCGACATCGAGGCGAACCTCCAGATCGGGCCCACCGACAAAGGGATGGTGCGGCTCTACATCGAGGCCACGGGCATCGAGATCCCGATGGATTTCGAGCCCGACGAAGCCATCGAGATCGCCGAGGAAATCCGGGCCGCCGCCGAAGCCGCGCGCAAGGCCGGCGGCCGCAGGGGCAAGCGCCGCTAGGGGCCGCTACGATATTCGGCATCCCGAGAGGCGCGCGACCGGGTCTTCGGGCACCTGCGCAGACCGCCCGCCCCGCCTCACTCCGGCCGAACCAGACCCGTCCCCGGATCGCGCCAGCCCTGCAACCGCCGCGCCGCGTCCCGTGCGAACTTCCGTGTCAGCGCCTTGCGCCGGGCCGCGGCCAGCGGCACCTCCGGCGCCTCGCGCAGCAGTTCCGCCCCGTAGGCGTCCGCAATGATCAGCCCGGTCTCCGCCGGAAGAAGCTCCAGCGGGAAGTCCGGGTCGACCGCCCAGAAGAACCTGTCGCACCAGTCGAGATAGCCGTCCCACTTGGAATCCGACAGGAAATCCGCCCGGCTCGACTTGCATTCCACGACCCAGAGCTCTCCCCTGGGTCCCACGGCCATCACGTCGACCCGCTTGCCCCGCTCGGGAACGAACTCCTCGAGACAGGCGAAGTCGAGCGCGTCGGACAGGAACCGGCAGACCCCGCGGGCGAGGATCTGACCCGGCTGCGGCACCGGCGGGAGGCTTGATGTCAGGCTGTTCATAGCCGCAGAATATTGAACATTAGGTGAACAAACGCAACCCGCGGCACCGTGATTTGGCGAAACACCGCCCGGCGCCCTATGTTAAGTGCTTGTTCACGTGGGCGGGGATAGAGATGACCGACAGGACCAACAGCCGCGCCAACGAGGCGCGCGAACTCGAAGGCCATCTGGGGGTGCTCGACACCTTCACCGGCACTGCGCTCGGGGTGCTGGCGGTGGCGTCGGGCATCTATACCTATCTCGGGGTCTCCACCCTGCTCGATGGCGACGGCGCGATGCAGAGCTTCGCCGCCATCGCCTATTCCACCGCCGTCTCCGTGGGGATCTTCGTCTTCTGGTCGTACATGATGCGGCTCCTGCCCGCGATGCGGACCACCCGGGCGCGGCTCGGCCTCTTCGGCGCCATGGGGCTAGGGTCGCTCGCCATCATCGCCATGTCCTCCTGGCTGAACGCCGCGGCGCTGGCCGGCGCGGCGGCGGTGGAACAGCACATGGCCGAGACGGTGCAGGACTACCAGGGCTCGCTCGAACGCTCCCACGAGATCGCCATCGCCGCGCAGTCGCTGGAACGCGATGTGTCGCGGACGCGGCAGAGCTTCGAGGATCTGTCGGAGCAGGAAGCGGCGGGCGCGCTCTCGGGTCTTGCCGGGCGCGGCGCGGTGTTCCGGGTGCTGCGGCAGAAGGCGGCAGAACTCTCGGCGCTGGAAAGCCAGATCGGCGCGCAGCAGGGTCAGGTGGACGCCGCCTTCGACACCGGCAATGAAATCCTGTCGCGGATGCGTGCCCTGACGGTGGAGCCTGGGCCAGTCGAGGGCCGCTCGGTCGAATTCTCCGAACTGGCCGTGCGTCTCGCCGGGATCATCACGCAGCTCCGCCAGCTTTCCGTCGCGCCGCTGGTGCAGCGGGCGGCGCAGGATCTGTCGGCCTCGGTCGTGCTGCCGGAACTGGACGGCGCGACCGAGGACAACCGAGTGGCGCAGGGCGCGACCATCGCTTCGGTGTTGGAGGTGCTGCAGCAGCGCGCCGAGACGCTGGAGCGTGCGGCGGGCGAGGTCATCGCAATGCCGCCCCCGGCCGAAACGACCTACACGCCGGTCTCGGCCGCCGACGCGGTGATCCTCTACGCCCGCAACTTCATCCCCTCCTGGGCCGGGGCGATCGCCATCGACCTGCTGCCCGCCGTGTTGGTGCTGATCCTCGCCGTGACGCAGGGTGCGATCCGCGCCTCGAAGGAAGGCACGCCCATCGAGGACCGGATGACCGTGGCCGAGATGCGCGCGGCGCTGCAGGCGGCCCGCGCGGTGGATCTCACGCTCGACCCGCCCGAGCCGCCCACGCGGCAGGGGCCGCCCGCCCCCGACGCCACGCCCGAGGAGCGCCCGCGGGTACAGGAAGTCCCCAACCCGGCCCGGAAGGCCTGAACAGATGAGCGAGGCGCAGGCCGACACCCCCCGCCTTTCGCCGACGCGCCGGGCGCTGACCGCGATCCTGATCTTCCAGCTGGGCCTCGCCGCCCTGCTGGTCTTCGGCGACGTGGGGCGCGATTTCACCCTGCCCTCGCGCGGCCCCGCCGCGCCGGCCTTCGACCAGCCTGCGCGGCCCGGCGACCAGACCCGCCGTTTCGAGCCCGGCGACTTCCCCGCCACCCGGCCCGCCCCCGGCGGTCCGGACACCCGCCCCTCCGGCCCGATGCCCGACCGCCTGACGCTGGACGCGACGGCGGAGAGCCTGATCCTGACCGGCTCCGTCGCCCCGGGCGACGGCGAACGGCTGAAGAAGCTGATCGCCGACCGGCTGGCCACATGGCCCGGCGCGCTGCCCGAAATCATAGTCAACTCGCCCGGCGGATCCGTGGGCGACGCGCTGACACTGGGCCGCGCGATCCGGGACACCGGGCTGTCGACGGCGATGCGGGAGACCGACATCTGCCTGTCCGCCTGTCCCTACATCTTCGCCGCCGGGGTGGAGCGGCACGCCGCCGAGGGCGCGCGGATCGGCGTGCATCAGCATTACTTCGGAGAGAACACCCTGCTGCCCGCCTTCACCGCCGTGTCGGACATCCAGCGCGGTCAGGGGGCGGTGATGACCTATCTCGACGAGATGGGCGTCGATCCGATGCTGATGGCCCACGGCCTCGCCACCCCGCCCGACGAAATATATCTGCTGCTTCCGGAGGAACTGGCCCGCTACAACCTCGTGACTGCGGAGTCCGGGACATGAACCGTCAGCGCGACACCGTTGCCCGGTTCTTCGAGGCGATCGCCGAAGGCGAGCGGGACACGGTGGAGGCGCTGCTGGCCGACAGTTTCACCTTCACCAGCCCCCGCGACAACGGGCTGGACCGGGCGGCGTGGTTCCGGCTCTGCTGGCCACACACCGACCGTTTCGCCGATTTCGAAATCCTGCTGATGGCGGTGGAAGGCCAGCGCGTCTTCGTCACCTACGAGGGCGTGATGGAAGGCGGCGCCCGTCTGCGCAACACGGAGATCTTTACCGTGACGCTGGGCCGGATTGACGCGGTGGAGGTCTTCTTCGGCTGGTCCCTGCCCCACCCCGCGCCGGAGGGCGGATCCCTGCCGGATCCCGATGGCTGAGGCGGCGCCCGCAATATCCCGTGCCATCCCCCTTGCCGTGCCGGCCCCGCGCGCCTAGATGGGCTGCAGGCGGGTTCTGCCCTTCCCGTGTACGGTTACATTCCGGTGGCCTTAAGCAAATCCGAGGGAGCTGGCTCTGTCCGGGCCCTGGTCCGGTTACCTGGCGCCCACCTGTATATACAGGTCCTCGGGAATGCACTAACCAACGGTTGTGGTGGTCCCGCCGCCTTCTCCCTTCTCCACAATCGGACGACGACTGAAACCCGCGCCCCGAAGGGCGCGGTCCGCCGATCCGACAGGAGCGTCTTCAGCCCCGGCGGCGCTCCGACGCGCGGGCTTCGGCGCGGACACGGACCGGTTGTCCGGTCACGCGGATGGCGCGGCCGCCGCGCGGGGGCTGCGGTTTTTCGGCCATGCGCATGATGGCATAGGCGAACTGCACGCCCGAGAAGACGATGCCGTTGAAGAACCAGAGCAGGAAGATCGCCAGCGGTTCCCCCTGCACCAGATGGCGCAGGCCGCCGATGTCGAAGCCGATCATCGCGGCGGCGAAGAGAGCGGCCACCCCGAATCCGATGGCGACGCTGACGATGTAGAGACGGACGAGCTTGGGCATGACGAGCCTCCTTGTCGCTGCTACTGCCGAGGATAGGAGGTTTCGCACCGATTGCCAGTGCCGCGGGTGCGACGCAGCGTCCGCCCCCCGCCCGCGCCGACGGATCGCCTCGTCCGGGGCGGCAATTGCGCAACGCTCGGGCGTCCGTTGCAGCCCACGCCCTCCGCTTCGGTCCCGATCGTGCTACCCTTCCCTTACGTCACGCACGCGAAGGCGGAGAGGAGACATGCGCCCCGTCAGGTTGATCGCTCTGGCCGCGACCTTTGTGCCGCTCGCGGCCCCGGCCCCGGCCCCGGCCTTGGCCGAGTTCCGGCGGATCACCGAGGAGCAGGCTTATATCGCAGCGGTGGCGGGGCGGCTGGTGGTCTCGCCCGCCGCCTCGATGCGGATACGGCGGGACTGGACCTATTCCGGCAGGCTGGCTGACGGGTCGCCGGTTTCCGGCGCGTGGACATGGGACAGCGGGTATTTCTGCTTCAACGAACGCGGCAACCGGTCCCGCACCTTCTGCCAGGTGATCTATCTGGACGCGCGGCGGCTGCTGATCGTGCCGGACCGGGGCCGGGGCGAAGCGTTCCTTGCCGAGATCAGGTAGCGTTCAGAACGCGTCGGGCCGCGCCTCGCGGGCCATGTGGTCGAGCACGGCATTGACGAACTTGGGCTCCTTCCCGTCCGGGAAGAAGGCCTTGGCGATGTCGACGAATTCCACGATGACCACGCGCGGCGGGGCCTCGCCTTGGGTCAACTCCGCCCCGGCCGCGCGGAATAGGGCGCGCAAGGTCGGGTCGATCCGGGCGATCGGCCACTTGGCGACCAGCGCCCGGTCGGTCATCTGGTCGATCTTCGCCTGCCAATTGACCGCATCGCGCATGATCTTGCGGAACAGGCTCTGGTCGCCCTCGGCCATCTCGTCGCCTTCGTAGACGGCGCCGAAGCGATGATCCTCGAATTCCACGATGACCTTGTCGACCGACTGCCCCGCTGCTTCCATCTGGAACAGCGCCTGCACGGCGTAAAGCCGGGCGGCGCTGCGCATCTTGCGCTTCTGGTTGCCGGAAACGGCGGGGGCTTCACCAGTCATGGGTCAGGTCCTGGAAGGGTTTAGGGAGGCGATCACCGTGTCCTCCCCCGAAGGTTCGGAGGGGCGGAATCCCACCCCGGCGCGCGGAGCGCCCCATTTGCGCGAAAGCGCGAGCAGATGCAAGGCCGCCGCCGCGGCACCCCCGCCCTTGTTCTGCTCCGCCACCCGGGCGCGCGCCAGCGCCTGGTCGCGGGTCTCCACCGTCAGGATGCCGTTGCCTATGGCATGGCCCGAAAGCCCCAGCAGGGTCAGCCCGCGCGAGCTGTCGTTGCAGACGGTCTCGTAATGCGTGGTCTCGCCCCGGATCACGCAGCCGAGCGCGACATAGGCGTCGTAGTTCGACATCCGCCCGGCCATCGCGATCGCGGTCGGCACCTCGAGCGCGCCGGGGACCTCGATCAGGTCGTGGCTCGCGCCCCAGGCTTCGATCTCGGCGCGGGCGCCGGCGATCAGTTCGTCGGCGATGTCCTTGTAATAGGGCGCCACCACGATCAGCACCTTGGTGGGCTTGTCGACCGTCCCGCGCGGCAGGGTGTAGTGGGTTTCCGAACCGGCCATCAGACATCTCCCTCGATGCGGCGGGTGCCGGTGATCTCCAGGCCGTAGGCTTCCAGCCCGACGATGGAGGGTTTCGGCGAATTGGTCAGCAGCACCATCTTGTGGATGCCCAGCGACGACAGGATCTGCGCCCCCAGCCCGTATTGCTTGAGCACCTGGGGGCTGACCTCGGCCCCGGTTGCGAGCCGCATGTGGGTGTCGCGCAGCAGGACGATGACGCCGCGCCCCGACTTCGCGATTGTGTTCATTGCATCGCCGAACTCGCGCGCCCGGCCCGGGCCGCCCAGCCCCGCGACGTCCTTGAGCGGGTCAAGCGCGTGCATCCGCACGAGAACCGGCGCGTCGCCTTCGACATCGCCCTTGATGAGCGCGATGTGTTCGGCCCCCTGGGTGGAGTCGGTGTAGATCCGGAGCGTCCACTCGCCGCCGAATTCCGAAGTGACCGTGCTTTCGCTGCGCATCTTGACGAGGTTGTCATGACGGCGGCGGTAGGCGATCAGGTCGGAAATCGTGCCGATCTTCAGGTTGTGCTTCTGCGCGAAGGCCACCAGCTCCGGCAGGCGGGACATGGTGCCGTCCTCGTTCATGATCTCGCAGATCACGCCCGACGGGTTGAGCCCGGCGAGGCGCGAAATGTCCACCGCGGCCTCGGTGTGGCCCGCGCGGACCAGCACGCCGCCCTCGCGCGCACGCAGCGGGAAGACGTGGCCGGGCGTGGCGATGTCCTGCGCGCCCTTGGCCGCGTCGATGGCGACGGCCACGGTATGGGCGCGGTCATGGGCGGAGATGCCGGTGGACACGCCCTCGCGCGCCTCGATCGAGACGGTGAAGGCGGTTTCGTGGCGCGAGGAGTTCTGCGAAGCCATCAGCGGCAGGCCCAGCTGGTCGACCCGTGTGCCGGTCATCGACAGGCAGATCAGGCCGCGTCCGTGGGTCGCCATGAAATTGATCGCGTCAGGGGTGCACATCTGGGCCGGGATGACGAGATCGCCCTCGTTCTCGCGGTCCTCGTGATCGACGAGGATGAACATCCGGCCGTTGCGGGCGTCGTCGATGATCTCCTCGACCGAGGAGATCGCGTCGCGCCAGTTCTCCTCGACGGGACCGGGAGTTTCGTAGGTGGCGGATTCCGGCATTGGGCACTCCTTGGATGCTGGGGGCGAGATAATCCACCAGACGAGGATTTGCCAGAGTAACGCGGCGGTTTCCGGTCATGTGGCCGGGGCCGGGCACATGCCTCCGTCACCAGCTCTCTCCCCGAGAAACGGGGATGGGCTGACGGCGTGGAAAGGTCGCCGGTGCCCCTGGAACTTGGCCGATGGCTCAGGCCCCGAAATACCGCGCGGCGTCGAGATACGCCCCCAGTCGGCCCGCCGCGGCCCATTCGGCCTCGCCCGGTGCCGCGCCGATCAGCACGAAGGAGCTGGCCGGGCGGCCTTCCTGAATTCGGGCGAGCGTGCCGCGCAGGACCGGCCAGCGGGCGCCCGGCGGCGGGGCGCGGTAGAGCCGGTCGAGCGGCAGGTCCTCGGCCAGCGCCACCGGGTCCAGCGGCGCCGTGAGCAGCCCGATCCGCAGGCAGGCGCGCAGCCCGTCGAGCCGGGCGCGGACCGAAGGCTCCGGTCCCCGCCCGCCGTGCAGGCCGAGCGCATTGGATGAAAACACCAGCGCCGCGGGATCGCGCCCGGCGGTCGCGCGGACGGAGGCATAGGTGCGATAGCTCATCCCCAGTTCGGCCGCGCGGCGCATCCGCATCCGGACAAGCTCGACCGGCAACGTCTCCTCGGCCTGCGCGCGGGCGCGGGTCCAGCTGTGGACGCGCCACGCCCGGCCCTCGTCCATGCTGGGCCCCCTGTTGTGGCCGATGCCGGGCAGCGGATCGGCCATGCCGATCAGCCTTCGACCTCGCGCAGGCGGGCGACATAGCGGGCCATCGTATCGACCTCGAGGTTCACGGCGTCGCCGGTCTTCACCTCGCCCCATGTGGTGGCGGTCTTGGTGTGGGGGATCAGGTTTATCCCGAAGGTCGCGCCCTCCACCTCGTTCACCGTCAGCGAAGTCCCGTTGAGCGCGACCGACCCCTTCGGCGCGATGAACTTCGCCAACGCCTCGGGCGCGCGGAAGGTCAGACGTGTGCTGTCGCCTTCGTCCGTCACCGCGATCACCTCGGCCACGCCATCGACATGGCCCGAGACGATGTGCCCGCCCAGTTCGTCGCCGACCTTCAGCGCGCGTTCCAGGTTGACCCGGTGCCCGACCGGCCAGCCGTTGTGGCCCACGGTGGTCTTGGCCACCGTCTCGGCGCTGATCTCCACGTCGAACCAGTCGGTGCCGAGGTCGATCACCGTCAGGCAGACGCCGTCGCAGGCGATGGAGGCGCCGATCTCGATCCCGCCGGTGTCGTAACGGGTGGCGATGCGGGCGCGCAGGTCGCCGCGCTTCTCCACCTCGCGGATGGTGCCGATGTCGGTTACGATGCCTGTGAACATGGGGCGCGGGCTCCTTGAAGGTCTCCGGTCCGAGGTAAACGGGCGGCGCGGGCGAGGCAAGGGATGGCGATCGTTGATCCTTCCGCGGGCGGAAGGATCAAGCCTCCGGCGGGAGTTTTTCTGGCCAGATGAAGCATGGGACGGGTTTTCATTCCCGGCGGTTGGGGCGAACCTGCCGCGATTGCAGCGACGCAGGTGAGCATGCCCATCGACCCCGACGCCTTTCTCCACCACCCCGGGCTGGCCCGGCTGATCCAGGACCCCGAGACATCGTATTTCCGGGATTTCCTGCCCTCCGACGTGGACGAGCGGATGCGCGAGATGGGACGCCCTCCGGACTGGCGGCGCACCGATGAAGAGCGCGAGGCGACGCGGCACGCGGCCCTGGCCGGGCGGATGGACTGCGACCTCTGGGTCTTCGCCTACGGCTCGTTGATGTGGGACCCGGCGCTGATCTTCGAAGAGGTGCGGCGCGCGACCGTGATCGGGCACAGCCGGGCGATGGTGCTTTACGACAGCTTCGGTGCGCGCGGCAGGCCGGACGCGCCCGGCCTGATGGCCGCGCTGGTCGAGGGCGGGACCTGCGAGGGAGTGGCCTTCCGCATTCCTGCGGCGCTCGTCGACCGGGAGACCGAGATCCTCTGGCGGCGCGAGATGCTGGCGCACGCCTATCGCCCCGCCTTCCTTCCTGCCCGCACCGCCGGCGGCGAGATCGAGGTACTGGGCTTCGTGGCGGACCCGACGTCCGAGATGATCCGGCTCGACCTGTCCCGGCGGGAGACGGTGCGCTGCATCGCCACCGGCGAAGGCATCCGGGGCACCAGCTACGACTATCTGAAGAACGTTCTGGACCATTTCGAGGAGCTGCGAATCGAGGACCCCGAACTGTCGGCCCTGCTGGACGAGGTGCAGCGCCTGCGATCGGCGTGAACCCGGCAACAATCGCCTTTCCGCGGCCTTACTTTTGCCAATCACGACACTTATTCCCGCATCGCATTACGCCGGAACCGGCAACCTCGGGTAAGGTAGGGCATGACAGCGATCACCGGACAGAACCGGGTCTTCCTGTTTCTCCAGGGACCCCACGGGCCGTACTTCAACCGGCTGGGCCGCATGCTGCGGCTGGCGGGAGCCGAAGTCTGGCGGGTGGGGTTCAACGCGGGCGACGCCTTCTTCTGGTCCAACCGCGCCAGCTACATCCCCTACCGAGGCCGGGTCGAGGACTGGCCCGAAACCTTCGACGCCCTTGTGGCGGAGAAGGCGGTGACGGACATCGTGCTTTACGGCGACACCCGCGCGATCCATGCCGAGGCGGTGGCCCGCGCCACGGCGCAGGGCCTGCGGGTGCATGTCTTCGAGGAAGGCTACATGCGCCCCTACTGGGTGACCTACGAGCGCGGCGGTTCGAACGGCAATTCCCGGCTGATGACCATGACGGTGCCCGAGATGCGGCACGCGCTGGAAAACTCGGACATGGACACCGCCCTGCCGCCCGCCCGCTGGGGCGACATGCGGCAGCACGTCTTCTACGGCGCGCTCTACCACGGGTTCGTCATGTTCCTGAACCGGGGCTACCGCAATTTCCGTCCGCACCGCGACCTGCCGGTGACCAAGGAATTCCAGCTCTATCTCCGCCGCCTGCTGCTGATGCCCTTCCAGGCACTGGACCGCTGGGTGGCGAGCCTGCGGATCCGGCGCGGCGGCTTCCCCTACCACATCGCGCTCCTGCAACTGGAGCACGACAGCTCGTTCCGGTCGCATTCGCCGTTCTCTACGATGACCGACTTCCTCGACCTCGTGATGAAGGGCTTTGCCAAGGGCGCCCCGCCGCATCATCACCTCGTCTTCAAGGCGCATCCGCTGGAGGACGGGCGCGTGCCGCTGCGCCGCGAGATCCGGCGGCTCACCAGGGAATACGGGCTGGATGGCCGGGTGCATTACGTCCGCGGCGGCAAGCTGGCGCAGATGCTCGACGACGCACGCACCGCCGTCACCGTGAACTCCACCGGCGCGCAGCAGGTGCTCTTCCGCGGCATCCCGCTCAAGGTCTTCGGCCGGGCAGTCTATGCCAAACCGGAATTCGTGTCGGACCAGCCGCTGCCGGACTTCTTCGCCGCCGCCGCCCGGCCGGACCGGCGGGCCTATCAGGATTACCGCCGCTACCTGCTGGAAACCAGCCAGGTCGCGGGCGGGTTCTACTCGGCCCGGGGTCGCCGCCAACTGATGCGGCTGGTGGTCGACATGATGCTGTCGGCCGAAGATCCGTACGACGCGCTGAAATCCGGCACCGCGGCCCCACGGCAACAGTTGTACGCCATCACCTGACCCTTGCCCGCCCCCGGACTGGCTTTAAACTCCCGATTCCGATAGCTTGGCCAAAAAAGCTGAGGCAAAAAAATCAGGTCGAGGAGACCGGGCAGTGACTAACCAGACAAAACGCTGGGCGAGATCCGTCGCCCTTTTGGCCGTGATCGGCGCGACGGCGGCCTGTGGACTGCTGCCGCGCGTGGGTCCGAACAAGAGCGAAATCTTCGCCGGATCGGTTCAGCGTGAGGGCGACGCCTTCGTGGTGTCGGTGAACGACAGGGTGACGCGGGCAACGGCGCTGGTGCCGGCGCTCGGCTTCTCGCAGGGCTTCATCAACGCCGGACAACTGCGGTCGGACACGATCAATCCGGGCGACACGCTGGGGCTGACGATCTGGGAAAACGTCGACGACGGGCTGCTCGCGGGCGAGAACGTGAACGCCACCGTGCTGCAGGAGGTGCAGGTCGACGGCTCGGGCTTCATCTTCGTGCCCTACGCGGGCCGGGTCCGCGCGGCGGGCAACACGCCCGAAGCGGTGCGCCGGATCATCACCGAGAAACTTCAGGACCAGACCCCCGACCCGCAGGTCGAGGTGCGGCGGCTGGCCGGGGACGGCTCCACCGTGTCGCTCGTGGGCGCGGTCGGCGGGCAGGGTGTCTATGCGATCGAGCGGCCGACGCGAACGCTTTCGGCGATGATCGCCCGTGCGGGCGGCGTCACCGTGGAACCCGAGATCGCCAAGATCTCGGTCATCCGCGGACCGAACAAATCCACCATCTGGTTTCAGGACCTCTACTCGAACCCAGAATACGACATCGCCCTGCGCGGCGGCGACCGCATCCTGGTCGAGGAGGACACCCGCTCCTTCACCGCGCTCGGCGCAACCGGCACACAGAACCGCGTGCCGTTCGAAACGCAGACCCTGTCGGGCCTCGAGGCGATCGCGCAGGTCGGCGGACTGCGGGCGAACTCCTCGGACCCGACGGGCGTCTTCATCTTCCGCAACGAACCGGCGGAGATCGCGAACACCGTGCTGGGCCGCTCCGACTTGATCGGCGCGCAGCGCATGGTCTATGTGCTGGACCTGACCAAGCCCAACGGCATGTTCATGGCCCGCGATTTCGTCATCCGCGACGGCGACACGCTCTACGTGACAGAGGCGCCGTTCACCCAGTGGAACAAGACGATCTCGGCGCTCACCGGCTCGCTCGTCGCGGTCAATACGGTCAGCGACGCCGCGACGACCATCTCCGATTTCTGACGTGCCCGACCGGGACGGCAGCGCAGCCGCCGGGGACACCCCCCGGCGGCTTCATTATTTCAACGCGGGGTTCCTGCGGCAGAGGCGCATCCGCCGGGTTCTGACCCTCGCCGGCTACGACCTGCGGCTCGGGCGGCCCGGGCCGGACGGGCTGATCGCCGTCTGGGGCCGGTCGCCCTATGCTGCGCGCGGCGAGGCGGTGGCGGCGCGCACCGGCGCGGGGCTTCTCAGGGTCGAGGACGCCTTCCTCCGCTCCCTCCGCCCCGGCCGCGCGGGCGACCTGCCGACGGGGCTGGTGGTGGACCGTGGCGGCGCGCATTTCGAGGGCGACGCGGCGACCGATCTGGAGACCCTGCTGGCAACCGCGCCGTTCGACGACACCGTCCTCCTCGACCGCGCGCGCGGCGGCATCGCGCGGCTGCGCGAGGCGCATCTGACGAAATACACCGCCTTCGACCCCGAGACTCCGGTGCCCGCCCCGGGCTACGTGCTGGTGATCGACCAGACCGAAGGCGACGCCTCGGTCCGCTACGGCGGCGGGGACCGCAACACCTTCCGCGAGATGCTTTACTGGGCGCAGGAGGATTTCCCCGCCGCCCACATCGTCATCAAGACCCACCCGGAGACCCAATCGGGGTTCCGCCCCGGCTATTTCGGCCCGGACGACACCTCGGACCGGATCGAGCTCTTCACCGGCGCGGCCTCTCCCTGGGTGCTGATGGAGAACGCGGTGGCGGTCTACGTCGTCACCTCGCAGATGGGATTCGAGGCGATCCTCGCGGGCCATCGCCCCGTCGTCTTCGGCCGGCCTTTCTACGCCGGCTGGGGCCTGACCGACGACCGCCACCCGCTGGGCTTTCCGCGCCGGGGGCGCAACCTGACGCGGGCGCAGATCTTCGCCGGCGCGATGATCGAATACCCGATCTGGTACGACCCGGCGCGCGATAGGCTCTGCGCCTTTGAGGACGCGGTAGAGCAATTGGCCGCGGACAGCCGCGCGTGGCGGGAGGATCATCACGGCTGGACCGCGCTCGGGATGCGGCTGTGGAAGCGGCCGGTGATGCAGGCGTTCTTCGGGCGCGAGGCCCGGGTCACCTTCGACACGCCACCCGCCCCGCCCCGCCGCCGCATGTGCTGGGCCAACCGGGCCGGAGAGGTGGGCGATGTTGTCCGGGTCGAGGACGGGTTCCTGCGGTCGCGGGGCCTCGGGGCGGAGCTGGTGCCGCCGCTGTCTCTGGTGCTGGACGACCTCGGCATCTACTACGACCCGGGCCGGGAAAGCCGCCTCGAGCGGCTGATCGCCGCGCGCACGGCGCTGCGTCCCGACCAGCAGGCGCGGGCCGAACGGCTGATCGCGCGCCTCGTCTCGCTGGGCCTGTCGAAATACAACCTCGGCGGCGGCCTGCCCGACCTGCCCGAAGGGCGCCGCATCCTCGTCGCCGGACAGGTGGAGGACGACGCCTCGATCCAGCTCGGCGCGGGGAAGGTCCAGACCAACCTCGCCCTGTTGCAGGCCGCCCGCGCCGCCAATCCCGGCGCCGTGATCCTGTTCAAGCCGCATCCGGACGTGGAGGCGGGACTGCGTGCCGGAGCCATCGCGCCGCAGGCGCTGGAGGGCCTGGCCGATGCGGTGCTCAGCCGCGCCGATCCGGCCGCGCTGCTGGCGCATGTGGACGCGCTCTGGACCATGACGTCACTTCTGGGATTCGAGGCGCTGCTGCGCGGCTGCGAGGTCCACACCACCGGCGCGCCGTTCTACGCGGGCTGGGGGCTGACAACCGATCACGGGACGCCGCCGCCCCGCCGCCGCGCCCGGCCGACGCTGGCGGGCCTCGTCCATGCCACGCTGATCGACTACCCGCGCTACCGCGATCCGGTATCGGGCCTGCCCTGCCCGGTCGAGACCGCCGTGGAGCGTCTGGCCACCGGCCGTGTCGCCCACCCCGGCGCGGCAAACCGGCTGCTGTCCAAGCTGCAGGGCCTCTTCGCCAGCCACGCCTATCTGTGGCGCTGACGCAAGCGCACAGGCACCACACCCCGCTTTCCTCTGGTCCCGTATCCCGGGGGAGTCGCGCGCTCCGCGCGCGGCGGGGGCGGCGCCCCCACGCCCGGTCGCAACGTGCCCAGCAATCAGGCAGACAGCGCGAACATTCCCATCAGGAAACATTTTCCCCTGTCAGGAACATTGCGCACCCGCTAGGCTGACCCCGACACCACGCGAATCGAGGACCTGCCCATGTGCGGAATCGTCGGCCTCTTCACAAAAACCGATGCCCTGCGCCCGACTCTGGGCCGCCATCTTTCCGAGATGCTTATCACAATGTCCGACCGTGGCCCCGACAGCGCCGGCCTCGCGGTCTACGGGGCGGACAGCCCCGGCATGGTCAAGATCACCGTGCAAGCGGACGACCCCGCCCTGCTCGGCAAGCTCGACGTTCCCGGCGCCGCGGTCCGCGTGATCGACACCCACGCCGTCCTGACCCTGCCCCAGGACGCCGCCACCGCGGTCGAGGCGCAGCTGCGCGCGACCGGGGGGCTGCGGGTCATGGGACGCGGCGAACGGATCGAGATCTTCAAGGAGGTGGGCCTGCCCGCCGATGTCGCCCGCCGCTTCGCGCTGGCGGACATGCAGGGCACTCACGGGGTGGGCCACACCCGCATGGCCACCGAAAGCGCGGTGACGACGGACGGGGCGCATCCCTTCTCCACCGGGCCGGACCAGTGCCTCGTGCACAACGGCTCGCTCTCCAATCACAATTCCGTCCGCCGCCGCCTCGCCCGCGAAGGCGTCGCGGTTTCGTCCCAGAACGACAGCGAGGTCGCGGCGGCCTACCTCACCCACGAGATGGCGGGCGGCAAGGATCTCGGGCAGGCGCTGACCTCGGCGCTCGACGATCTTGACGGATTCTTCACCTTCGTCGTCGGCACCAAGACCGGCTTCGGCGTCCTTCGCGATCCGATCGCCTGCAAGCCAGCCGTGATGGCCGAGACCGCCGATTACGTCGCCTTCGGCTCCGAATATCGCGCCCTAGCCCCCCTGCCCGGGATCGACACCGCCCGGGTGTGGGAGCCGGAGCCCGCCAAAGTCTATTTCTGGGAGGCCTGATGCAGATCCACGACCTTGCCACCGCCGACCTGCGCAGCCTCAACGCCGCGCTACAGGCGCAGGCGGCCCGGACCAACCAGACCGAATGGGAGGTGCTGAACCCCCGCGGCGCCCATGCCATTGCGGTCGGGCTCGACGCGCCCCTCGACGTCACCGTGAAAGGCTCCACCGGCTATTACTGCGGCGGCATGAACAAGCAGGCCCGGATCACCGTCACCGGCTCCGCCGGGCCGGGCGTGGCCGAGAACATGATGTCCGGCACGGTCGTCGTCGAAGGCGACGCCAGCCAGTACGCCGGCGCGTCCGGGCGCGGCGGGCTGCTGGTGGTGCGCGGCAATGCCTCGTCCCGCTGCGGCATCTCGATGAAGGGCATCGACATCGTCGTCGGCGGCAACGTCGGTCACATGTCCGCCTTCATGGCGCAGAAGGGCAGCCTCGTCGTCTGCGGCGACGCGGGCGAGGCGCTCGGCGATTCGCTCTACGAGGCGCGGCTCTACGTCAGGGGCGCGGTCAAATCCCTCGGCGCCGACTGCGTCGAAAAGGAGATGCGGCCCGACCACCGCGCCGATCTCGAACGCCTGCTGGCGGCCGCCGGGCTCGACCACGACCCGGGCCACTTCCGCCGCTACGGCTCAGCCCGCCAGCTTTACCATTTCCACGTCGACAACGCAGGCGCCTACTGATGGACGACACTCCCCGCACCCTGCCCCGCTACTCGTCCACCTTCACCCCCGAGGCGATGGCCGAGATCCGCCGCGCCGCCGCTACCGGCATCTACGACATCCGCGGCGGCGGGGCGAAGCGGCGGGTGCCGCATTTCGACGACCTGCTGTTCCTCGGCGCCTCGATCTCGCGCTACCCGCTGGAGGGCTACCGCGAAGCCTGCGGCACCGACGTCGCCTTGGGCACCCGCTTCGCAAAGAAACCCATCGAGCTGAAGATCCCCATCACCATCGCCGGCATGTCCTTCGGCTCCCTCTCCGGACAGGCGAAGGAGGCGCTCGGCCGGGGCGCGACGCAGGCCGGGACCTCCACCACCACCGGCGACGGCGGCATGACGGAGGAAGAGCGCGGTCATTCCGAGAAGCTGGTCTACCAGGTCCTCCCCTCGCGCTACGGGATGAACCCGGACGACCTGCGCCGGGCGGATGCCATCGAGATCGTCGTCGGTCAGGGCGCCAAGCCCGGCGGCGGGGGCATGCTTCTGGGCCAGAAGATTACCGAACGCGTCGCGGGGATGCGCGACCTGCCGCAAGGGATCGACCAGCGATCGGCCTGCCGCCACCCGGACTGGACCGGGCCGGACGACATGGAGATCAAGATCCTCGAACTGCGCGAGATCACCGGCTGGGAAAAGCCGATCTACGTCAAGATCGGCGGCGCCCGGCCTTATTACGACACTGCGCTGGCGGTGAAGGCCGGGGCGGACGTGGTGGTGCTGGACGGGATGCAGGGCGGCACGGCGGCGACGCAGGACGTCTTCATCGAACACGTGGGCCAGCCGACGCTGGCCTGCATCCGGCCCGCGGTGAAGGCATTGCAGGACCTCGGGATGCACCGCGAGGTGCAGCTTGTCGTCTCGGGCGGCATCCGCAGCGGCGCCGACGTGGCCAAGGCGCTGGCGCTCGGCGCTGATGCGGTGTCGATCGGGACGGCGGCGCTGGTGGCGCTCGGCGACAACGATCCGAAGTGGGAGGCGGAGTACCAGGCGCTTGGCAGCACCGCGGGCGCCTACGACGACTGGCACGAAGGCCGCGATCCGGCGGGCATAACGACGCAGAATGAGGCACTGGCCGCCCGTCTCGACCCGGTGAAGGCGGGTCACCGCTTGCGCAACTACCTCGCCGTTCTCACGCTGGAGGCGCAGACGCTGGCCCGCGCCTGCGGCAAGAGCCATCTGCTGAACCTCGAACCCGAGGACCTCTGCGCGCTGACGATGGAGGCCGCCGCCATGGCGCAGGTGCCGCTGGCGGGCACGGACTGGTGGCCCGGCAAGGGCGGGTTCTGACGGCGGCGCACAGGACAGGGGCGGCGGGGCGAAACCCCGCCCGACAGGCGCCGCGCAGCCCACGGCCCAGCAAGACCACCGGCGGCCATGCGCCGGGACGACAGGGAAAGGACGATGACGTGACGAAGGACCTCGCCAAGTTCGCCGAAAAGCACGGCGTGAAATACTTCATGATCTCCTACACCGACCTCTTCGGCGCGCAGCGGGCCAAGCTGGTGCCCGCACAGGCGATCGCCGCGATGCAGGCGGACGGCGCGGGCTTCGCCGGCTTTGCCTCATGGCTCGACCTGACGCCCGCCCATCCGGATGTGCTCGCCGTGCCGGACCCGGCCTCGGTCATCCAGCTGCCGTGGAAGCCCGAGGTCGCCTGGGTCGCCGCCGACTGCACCATGGAGGGCGCCGAGGTCGCGCAGGCTCCGCGCAACGTGCTCCACGCGCAGGTCGCCCGGGCCGCCGCCGAAGGCTACCGCGTCAAGACCGGGGTGGAGGCCGAGTTCTTCCTGCTGATGCCCGACGGCACGCAGATCTCGGACCCGCACGACACCGCCGAGAAGCCCTGCTACGACCAGCAGGCCCTGATGCGGCGCTACGACGTGGTGGCGGAGATCTGCGACCACATGCTGGCGCTCGGCTGGGGTCCCTACCAGAACGACCACGAAGACGCGAACGGCCAGTTCGAGATGAACTGGGATTACGCCGACGCGCTCGTGACCGCCGACCGGCATTCCTTCTTCAAGTTCATGGTGAAATCAGTTGCCGAGAGCCACGGTCTCCGCGCCACCTTCATGCCCAAGCCTGTCGAGGGGCTGACGGGCAACGGCTGCCATGTCCACATCTCGGTCTGGGACACGGAGGGCCGCACCAACGCCTTCGCCGACGACACGGCGGATCTGGGGCTCTCGCCCAGGGGCATGGCCTTTCTCGGCGGCATCGTCGGCCACGCCCGCGGGATGACCGCGATCACCAACCCTACGGTGAACAGCTACAAGCGGATCAACGCGCCGGTCACCCATTCCGGCGCGACCTGGGCGCCCAACACGGTCACCTGGTCGGGCAACAACCGCACCCATATGGTCCGCGTGCCCGGCCCCGGCCGGTTCGAACTGCGCCTGCCCGACGGCGCGGCCAACCCCTACCTGCTGCAGGCCGCGATCATCGCCGCCGGCCTCGAAGGGATCGCCACCGACGCCGACCCGGGCCCGCGGCGCGACATCGACATGTACGCCGAGGGCCACCTCGCCAAGGACGCGCCGCGCCTGCCGCTGAACCTGCTCGACGCCCTCCGCGCCTTCGAGGCGGACGAGGCGCTGACCGCAGCCCTCGGCCCCGAAGTGTCCGCCGCCTTCGTCAAGCTCAAGACGCAGGAATGGAACAGCTACATGCACCACTTCTCCGCCTGGGAACGGGACACCACCCTCGACGTCTGAGCGGGACCGGTCCAGGTTCCTGTGGTCGAAAATACTCCCGCCGGAGGCATCGCGGCCGAAGGCCTCCCCCTGCGGGAGGAATTCGGGCGCGACTTCCCGCGCGACGCCCGACCGGGCGGCGCAAGCCGGAGATCACGCGCTTGAAATTCGCCCGTCCTGCGGGCGAAGCCTCCGGCGGGAGTATTTTTCACCACAGGAAGCGGGCGGGGCTCAGCGCTTGCGGATGATCTTCGCGAATCCATCGAAGAGGTTGGCATTGCCGCAGATGACCTCGCCGTCCTCGATCAGATTGCCCTGCGGGTCGATCGGCTCCGCGAACCCGCCCGCCTCGCGCATGATGATGACGCCCGCGGCGATGTCCCAGGCGCTCAGGCGGCGTTCCCAGTAGCCCTCGTACCGGCCCGCCGCCACATAGGCCATGTCGAGCGCGGCGGAACCCCAGCGGCGCACCCCCGCACAGACCGGCGAGAGCCGGGCGAGGTCCTGCAGCACCTCGGGCAGGTCGCCGCGGCCCGCGAAGGGCAGGCCGGTGGCGAAGAGCGCCTCGATCATCCGCGAGCGGCCCGACACCCGGATCCGCTGGTCGTTCATCCACGCGCCCTCGCCTTTCTCGGCGAAGAACATCTCGTCCTTGGCGGGATCGTAGACCACGCCCGCCACGATCTGCCCCTTGTGCTCCAGCGCGATCGAAATCGCCCAGTGCGGCAGCCCGTGCAGGAAGTTCGTGGTCCCGTCCAGCGGATCGACGATCCAGCGGCGGGTCGGATCCTCGCCGTCGATCTCCTTCTCCTCCTCGGCGAGCCAGCCGTAGGTCGGCCGCGCGCCCAGAAGCTCCTCCTTCAGGATCGCCTGCGCGGCGATGTCGGCGCGGCTGACGAAATCCCCCGCGCCCTTCATGGAGACCTGCAGGTTCTCGACCTCGCGGAAGTCCTTCACGAGGCTGCGGCCCGCCTTGCGGGCGGCCTTGAGCATGATGTTGAGGTTCGCGCTTCCGGGCATCGGTCACTCCTGTCGGTCAGGCGGCGCGTATAGACCGCGGCCTCTGCAATGCCAAGTGGTCTGCGCGACGCGGCCGCGCGCGTCAACCGTCCCGTCCGACCGGGCGCGCCGCACCGCGCGACAGGTCCCCTCTCCCCCGGGGGAAAGGGGCGGAGTGAGGGGGCGCCGCGCCGACGCCTGCCACCCCGCCGTCAGGTCCGCTGCAGCTTCACCGCCTCGGTCCGCGCCAGCCGCACGACATGGGCCATGAAGGGCTTTGCCATGTCGTCCGCCCGCATCGCGGCATACATCCGCCGGGTCAGGCCACGGTCGGTGATCGGGCGGGTGACGTAATCGCTGTGGTACTTCACCTCGCGCAGCACCCAGTCCGGCAGCACCGAGACGCCGCGCCCCGAGGCGACCAGCAGCAGGATCATCTCGGTCAGTTCCACCCGCCGGATCGCGGCGGGCTCGACCCCCGCGGGTTCGAGCAGCATGGTGAATACGTCCAGCCGCGAGCGATCCACCGGGTAGGTCAGCAGCGTCTCCCCGCGGAAATCCTCGGGCCCCACGAATTCCTTCGCCGCCAGCGGATGCTGCGCCGCCGCGACGAACACCGGGGAATAGTCGAAGAGCGGCGCGAAGGTGATGCCGTCCACGTCCTCCGGATCGGACGAGATCACGAGGTCCACGGATTCCCGCTCCAGCGCGTCCATTGCCGTGAAGGCGAGCCCGGGGCGGATGTCCACATCCACATCCGGCCAGGCGCGGCGGAACTGTTCCAGCACCGGCAGCAGCCAGTCGAAACAGGCGTGGCATTCGATGGCGATGTGCAGCCGCCCGGCGCTGCCCTCGCGCAGGGTCGCGAATTCGGCGGCCAGCGCGTCGATCTCGGGCAGCACCCGCTCCGCCGCGCGCAGGAAGCGCTGGCCCGCCGCCGACAGCCGCAGGGGCTTGGACCGTCGGACGAAAAGCTCCACCCCGGTCTGCTCCTCCAGCCCCTTGATCTGGTGCGAGAGCGCCGATTGCGTGATATTCAGCATGTCCGCCGCCCGGGCCAGCCCGCCGGCCTGGTCGATGGCCCGCACGGTGCGGAGGTGCCGCAGCTCGATATGCATTTGTTGAGCACCTTTCATATTCTCGATGAGAATGATGAAGTTGTCTCACATGTCGGATTTTGCGACAAGGGGCACAATCTGGAGGTTTCCCCATGCCCGTCCCCGCCGTTTCTTTCGAATTCTTCCCGCCGCAGAGCCTTGAGGCGTCGTTCCGCCTCTGGGACACGGTGCAGGTGCTCTCGCCGCTGAAACCGCGTTTCGTTTCCGTCACGTACGGGGCGGGCGGCACGACGCGCGACCTGACCCGCGACGCCGTCGCGACGCTGCACAGGCACTCGGGCCTGAACGTCGCCGCGCATCTGACCTGTGTGCGCGCGACGAAGGAGGAGACGATGGAGATCGCCGAGGGATTCGCCGCGGCCGGCGTCACCGAACTCGTCGCGCTGCGGGGCGACCCGCCGAAGGACGCGGGCCGTTTCACCGTGCATCCCGGCGGCTTCCGCCATTCGGTCGAGCTGATCGAGGCGCTGGCGGCGACCGGCAAGTTCTCAATCCGCGTCGGCGCCTACCCGGAAAAGCATCCCGAGGCGGCCAGCCCCACGGCGGATGTCGAATACCTCAAGCGCAAGTTCGACGCGGGCGCGGACGAGGCGCTGACCCAGTTCTTCTTCGACACAGAGCATTTTCTGCGCTTCCGCGACAATTGCGCCAAGGCCGGGATCGACAAGCCGATCGTGCCGGGGATCATGCCGATCGAGAACTGGAAGGGCATCCGCCGCTTCGCCACCAATACCGGCACGACGGTGCCGCAGTGGCTGGACGAGGCCTTCGACAAGGCGATCCGCGACGGGCGGCAGGACCTGCTGGCGACCTCGCTCTGCACCGAGATGTGCACCGACCTTATGGCGGAGGGCGTGGACAAGATGCATTTCTACACGCTAAACAAGCCGGAACTGACCCGCGACGTCTGCCACGCGCTCGGCGTGAAGCCGGATCTGCAGCTGGAAAACGTGGCCTGAGCACGCGGGCCCCGGGGCGGCGCGAAATCGCCGCACCCTCTGTCACGGGCGCCCGACGCGGACGCCGCGTGCCTCACCCGGGGATCAGCAGGGACGCGTCGCCGTATGAGAAGAACCGGTAGCCCGAGGCGACCGCATGGGCGTAGACCCGTTTCATCCGGTCCTGCCCCATCAGGGCCGAAACCAGCATCAGCAGGGTCGATTTCGGCAGGTGGAAGTTCGTCATCAGCGCGTCGGAGACGTGGAAGGTGAAGCCGGGATAGATGAAGATGTCGGTCTCGCCCCGCCACGGCGCGATGGTGCCGGACCGGGCGGCACTTTCGATCAGCCGCAGCGCCGTGGTGCCCACGGGGATGACCCGGCCGCCCGCCGCGCGGGTGGCGGCGATCTCGGCCGCGGCGGCCTCGGTCACCTCGCCCCATTCGGCATGCATCCGGTGGGTCGTCACGTCCTCGACCTTGACCGGCAGGAAGGTCCCCGCTCCGACATGCAGCGTGACGCGGGTTGTGTCGACGCCCTTCGCGGCGATCCGGGCCAGCAGATCGTCGTCGAAATGCAGCGAGGCGGTCGGCGCGGCCACCGCGCCGGGGCGGTCGGCCCAGACGGTCTGATAATCCTCGCGGTCCTGCGCGTCGGCCGCCCGCTTGGCGGCGATGTAGGGCGGCAGCGGCATCTGCCCCGCTTCGGCCAGCGCGGCGTCGAATTCCTCTCCGGCGCGGTTGAAGCGCAGCCGCGCCTGCCCCTCCTCCTTCTGGACGAGCGTGGCGGAGAGACGGGGGGAAAAGACGATCTCCTCGCCCTCCCGGATCTTCTTGAGCGGCTTGAGAAGCGTCGCCCAGGTTCCGTCCGCCCGCGGCTCCAGCAGCGTGACCTCCATCCGCGCGGCGGTCTCGCCCTCGGCGACGGTGCGGTGGCGCAGGCCCGACAGGCGCGCCGGGATCACCCTTGTGTCGTTGAGCACCAGCCGGTCGCCGGGGCGCAGCCAGTCCGTCAGGTCGCGCACGACGGCGTCGGTGATGCGGTCCCCCTCGGCCACCAGCAGCCGGGCGGAGGAGCGCGGGCGGGCCGGCCGGGTGGCGATCAGCCGCTCGGGCAGGTCGAAATCGAAGTCGGAGAGTTTCACTGCGTCGGCGCCTGACTGATCCTCGGGGGCGGGCGGCGGAAAATCTCGCGGAACATGCCGGGTGTCAACAGCGACAGCGGGTTGACCGACACGCGCGGCTCCGCCGCCGCGCCGCGGAGGGTGTAACTGAAACCGAACAATCCCTCGCCCTTGCGGGTCAGGACCGAGCCGATGCCGTTCAGCATGTAGACCGGAGAGATCACCCCCTGCATGTCCATCAGCTTGCGCCGGAAGTCGTAGACGCCGTCCATCGAGATGCCGAGCGAGGCGCCGACCGCGCTGGACCGCGTGACGACAACCTGGTTCGGAGTCAGCCGGAACTGCGCCTCCACGTCGTTGAAGACGATGCCGCGGCCTGACAATTGCTCCACCAGCCCGACCACCGAGACGGCGTTCAGCAGCGCCGCCATCGCCGGCGCCTCGCGGATGCGCAGACCCGAGACGCGGAGCGATCCGTCATAGCTCCCTTCGGCCCCGACCGGCATCAGCGTCAGGTCCATTGCCCCGTCGCGCGCCTGTTGCAGCAGGCCTGCGGCGGCAAGCACGCCGCCCGCATCGGCCGAGGTCATGCGCAGCGCGCTGCGGCCCCGGCGCGGGACCACCTGTCCCGCCACCGGGGCCAGCCCGTTGACCGTGGCGGTGAAATCGCCGGTCATGCCGCCCCGGGTGGTGAAGCTGCCGCGGAAATCATGCAGCGCGATCGTGTCCGACACCTGCAACCGGTCGAGCGCCAGCGAGACCGGGCCGCCCTCGCCGCCGCCGCCGCCAAGCTCCGCCTGCCGCAGGTCGATATGGCCGCCGCTGACCTGCACCGCCGGGGCCTGCCCCCTGCCCCGGCCGGTCAGCGTGACCGGCGCATCGAACCAGCCGCCGATGCGAACCCGGTCGAAGCGGGCGCGTTCCAGCCTGCCGGCCTCCGAAAGCGTCAGGTCGCCCGTGGCCGAGAGCCCCGGCGCCTCCAGCGCCAGTTCGTCCAGCCGGGCGGGCTTGCCGAAATCGCCCGCCACTGTCAGCTTGCCCCGCGCCGCCCGCGGCAGCGACCAGCCGAGCGCGTCCAGCCGCAGCCCCACACCGGCGAGGTCGCTGGTCATCCGGAACGCCGGCGGCGCGCCCTTGGCCATGGTGACGGTGACATCGGCCCGCCCCTGCCCCTGCAGGCTGCCCGGCGGCAGGCCGACGCGGAATTCGTCCACGAACCTTTCCGACAGCTCGACCCAGCCGTCGATCCGGGCGCTGCCGTCGCCCGCCTTGCCCAGCCGAGTCTCGAACCGGCCGCCGACCGGAACGGCGCCGATCCGCGCCTCGCCCTCGAAGCTCAGCAGGTTGTCCGCCAGCCGCAGGTCGAGCCGCTGAGCCGCAAGGCGGCGGCCCGGCACCAGCACGTCGCTGCGCATTTCGGTGAGCGTGCCGTCGACCACCACGTCGTAATCCTCGGGCGTGCGCCCCTTCTTGAGCGGGAAGGCCAGCCGCCCGTCCAGCCGCACGCGGCCGTCGGCCAGCGTCACCGGGCGCCCCGCCTTCGACAGGAAACGGAACGGCTCCTGATCCAGCAACGACAGCGTCGCCGTGATCGTGCCCTCGGTGCGCAGACGCACCTCTGCCGGGGCGGGCTTGATCCGGGTGTCGGAGACGACGAAGACGGTGCCGGCCAGATCGACGCGCCCGCCCTGCGGGGCGGTGACGTGCCCGGCTTCGGCCACCGCCACGAAGCGGTTGCGGAAGAGCGTCGCGTGCCCGGCCACCTGAGTCGCCGGGGGCAGGCCCTTGATCAGCTCCATCTCCGCCTCGGCGAATTCGAAGCCGAGGTAGAGGTCCGGGCGCTGCTCCGGCTCCAGCCGGAGGCCGAGTTGCACGTTGCTCAGCACTCCGCCACCCACGAACTTCTCGATCCACTCCCGCGTCTTGCCCGCGACCGGCTGGGGCCAGAGGGTCAGAAGCTGGGCCGGCGTCAGCCGCGCCATGGCGCCGTCTGCCGTGACCTCCCAGCCCTCCGGCCCTGCGTCGACCTCACCCGACAGGGTCATGTGCTCCGACCCGTTGCCGAGCGCGATCTGCCCAATGCTCAGGTGGAACGGATCGAGCTTGAGCCGCAGGTCCGCGCGCACGTCGGAAAAGGCCACCGGGTCGGGGATGATGTCCCCGGGCTGGGCGGAGAATTCCGTCATCCGCAGCTGGCCCACCATCTCGGTCGGGCGCCCGTCCTCGGTGCCGATCAGGTGAAGCGAGCCTTCGGCCCGGGCCGAGAGATAGGCGCTGTCGATGCGGAATTCGCTCATCGTCAGGGCCTGCGCGGCGGGGTCGTAGGTGAAATAGCTCTGCGCCGCGCGGAAGGGGATCGGGGCCGAGGCGCCCTCGGGCCGCAGCACGCCCTGCCCGATCTGCAGCGTCGCGTTCAGCGGGCCCAGCCGCCCGCCGCCGTCGACCGACACGCGCAGCGCGCCCGAGGCGGGCGCGTCCAGCACCCCCAGCCAGGCCAGTGCGGCGCTCTGGGTGGCGAGGTCCGCGGCGGGCATGTCCTCGAACGTCATGCCGAGGCTGGCGGCCTTGTCGCCGATGCGGCTGGCATAGCTGACCGACAGCGTGGTCGCCCAGGCCCGGCCGCCCAGCAGCGCGAAATCGCCGCGCAGTTGCAGATCGTCGCCGTCCCGCACCAGCACCGCGCGGCCGCCGTCCACCGTCCAGGCCCGCCCGGCGCGCGCGTCCTCGTACCGCAGCGTCAGCGCAGTCGCCTCGATCCGGCGCAGTTCGCGCAGGTCGGGCAGGTCGAGCAGCGCCTCCACCTCATCCGCCAGCGCGGCAAGGTCGCTGCCCGAGGCCTGGCGCGGCGCAGCGTCCGGCGACCGGGCCGCGCCGCCTTCGCCCAGGTCAAGGTCGAAGCCGCCGTCTGCGTCGCGCCGCAGCCGCATCTGCGCGCCGGAGAGGTAGATCGTGTCCGGCCGGACCCGCCCCGCCAGGAGCGGCGCAAGCGCCAGCGTGCTTTCGAGGGTGGAAAGCGTGAGCCGCGTGTCGCTGCCGGTTCGCTGCACCTCGAGGTTGCGCAGTTGCAGGCGCGGCTTCCAGCCGTCCTCCACCACCAGCCCGACGTCGGCGAAATCCACCGCCAGCCCGTCGAGCGAGCCGGCGAGTTGCGCCGCCAGCCGGTCCTTCAGCCAGCCCGGCGCCAGCAACGGCCGGTCCTGCGCCAGCATGAAGGCCACCAGCCCCAGCGTCACCAGCGAGAACGAGAGCACCGCGCCGATGCTCAGCCACAGCGCACGCCAGACGTGACGGCGCCGACCACGTGTCGCCGCCGTCCGATCCGCCGCGGGGCGGTCAGCCGGTCTGGTCTTCCCCTTCGCCATGTATCGGCCTTTGCGGCCCTGCCCTTCTGCCACCCGCCTCGAGGTTCGGTCTTTATTCTCGGCCCGCGGAGGTTAAATTGAAACTCACAAATCAGGCACGGAAAGGTGGCAACATGCCCGACACCGGGGACAAAGCTCCAGAATTTACCCTTCCGCGTGACGGGGGCGGCAAGATCTCGCTCACCGATTTCCGCGGGCATCCGGTGGTTCTCTACTTCTATCCGCGCGACGACACGCCCGGCTGCACCACCGAAGGCAAGGATTTCACCGCCGCTGCCGCCGCGTTCGAGACGGCGGGCGCGACGGTCCTGGGCGTTTCGAAGGACACCGTGGACGCACACGACAAGTTCCGCGAAAAGCACGGGCTGGGGGTGATCCTGCTGTCCGATGCCGAAGGCGACGTCTGCGAGACCTATGGCGTCTGGGGCGAGAAGAAGATGTACGGCAAGACCTTCTTGGGCATCGAACGCGCGACCTTCCTGATCGACGGGCGCGGCGACATCGCGCGCATCTGGCGCAAGGTGAAGGTCGAAGGCCATGTCGACGAGGTTCTCGCGGCGGTGAAGGAACTGACCTGAGGCGCGGGCGGGCCTGCCCCGCCCCTTGCCGGAGACGACATGCCAGACACGCTCGCCGAACTCGCCACGGAGGTGCTGACCACCGCCGACGGCCGCGCCAAGACCGCGCTCAGCCACGCCCACGCCGCCCGCTGGCGCAAGTCCCGTGCGGCGGGCGATCCGCTGCCGATCGGCAGCGCCTCCCCGCCGCTCCGTCCGGCCCGTCCGGAAGCGCCCGAACTGCTCGACCCGCGCGACGTGCCGCGCCGCCGCCCCGGGTCGCCGCAGGGCAGGATCGCGCTGCTGCATGCGGTGGCACATATCGAACTGAACGCGGTGGACCTGCACTGGGACATCATCGCGCGGTTCACCGACGTTCCCATGCCCATGGGATTCTACGACGACTGGGTGAAGGCGGCGGACGAGGAATCCAAGCACTTCAACCTCGTTTGCGACTGTCTTGAGGCGCTCGGATCGCACTACGGTGCCCTGCCCGCCCACGCCGGCATGTGGCGGGCGGCCGAGGACACGGCCGAAGACATCTTCGGCCGGCTCGCCGTGGTGCCGATGGTACTCGAGGCGCGTGGCCTCGACGTGACGCCGGGGATGATCGACATCTTCCGCAAGGCCGGCGTGACGCAGGCCGTCGAGGCGCTCGAGACGATCTATGCCGAGGAGGTCGGCCATGTCGCCTACGGCTCCAAATGGTTCCACTACCTCTGCGGGCGGCACGAGAAGGACCCGAAGCCGGCCTTTCACGACCTCGTCCGCCACTACTTCCATGGCGCCCTGAAACCGCCCTTCAATGAGGAGAAGCGCGCCGAAGCCGGGCTGCCACCGGACTTCTACTGGCCGCTGTCCGACGAACAGGCGTGACCCTACGGCAACGCATGTGTCCATCCAGCCGCGCCTAAGCTTCTGGAGGTAAGCGGATTCTCGCCAATACATGTCGGTTTCGGCAATCCGGCGCAGGGCTCCGGCCAAATGCCTTGATACGTTGGTGAACGGTGGGTAACAGATTTCAGGGCCCTGCGGTTGGGGAATTGGCAGGCCCTTGGGATGGGACACGAGGGGATACGTCGCCAGTGAGAACGACATTCAAGCTGAAATCGCACGCCTTTCTCGAACGGCATCTGCCGGAACGCCGGCTCTTTCTGAAATCCGACACCGACACGCGGTTCATCCGGCTCCGGCCGGGCGTCCAGCTCGCTGCCCTGGCGGGCGGCAGCGCACTGGTCGCCTGGTCGATCATCGCCACGGCGGTTCTGCTGATGGATTCGATCGGGTCGGGCAACTTCCGCGATCAGGCCCGGCGCGACCAGCAGGTCTATCAGGAACGCCTGAACGCCATGGCCGAGGAACGCGACAACCGCGCCGAAGAGGCGCTGGCGGCACAGGACCGGTTCAACTCGGCGCTCAGCCGGATCTCCACGATGCAGTCGGAACTTCTGGCCTCGGAAACCCGGCGCCGCGAGCTCGAGACCGGGATCGGCGTGATCCAGTCCACCCTGCGCCGAACCATGAAGGAACGCGATTCCGCGCGCGAGGAACTGGGCCAGCTCAAGCTCGCCATGGAAGAAAACGGCACCCTGCCCGGCATGGCCGGCGGCGGTGACGACGGCACGCTCGACTTCCTGACAACGGCGCTGGCCGACACCGCCGACGAACGCGACCGGATCGAGGCGAACGCACAGGACGCCCTGCTGCAGGCCGACGAGATGGCGACGGAACTGGCGCTGCTGCGCGATCAGAACGACGCGATCTTCCGCCAGCTCGAAGAGGCGATGTCCGTTTCGGTCGCGCCGCTCGACAAGATGTTCAAGGCGGCGGGGATGAGCACGGACAACCTGATCAACCAGGTGCGCCGGGGCTATTCCGGCCAGGGCGGCCCGCTGACCCCGATCTCGCTGTCGACGATGGGCGAGCAGCCGTCGCCCGACGCCTCCCGCGCGAACCGCATCCTGGACCAGCTCGACCGGCTGAACATGTACCGCATCGCCGCCGAAAAGGCCCCCTTCGCGGTGCCGGTCAAGGCCTCCTACCGCTTCACCAGCGGCTTCGGCTTCCGCCGCGACCCCAAGACCGGCGGCCGCCGGATGCACGCGGGCGTGGATTTCGCCGGTCCTGTCGGCACCCCCCTCTATTCCACCGGCGACGGCGTCGTGACCCATGCCGGCTGGCAATCCGGTTACGGCCGCCTCGTGAAGATCAAGCACGAGTTCGGCATCGAGACCCGCTATGCCCACATGTCTCGCATTGGCGTGAAGGTCGGCCAAAGGGTCTCGCGCGGGGACCGGATCGGTGATATGGGGGCTTCAGGACGTGTGACAGGCCCGCATGTGCACTACGAGGTGCGCGTCGGCGGTCAGGCTGTGAACCCCATGACTTACATCAAGGCCTCCAGAGATGTTTTCTAAGAGCAAGATCAACGAGCCCGGTCCGAAGGACCACGACACCGCCGCGCCGATGAAGGCCGATGCGCCGAAACCGGCCGCGCCCGCGTCCTCGGGCGACTACAAGCCCGCCGCCCCGAAGGCCAAGCCGCCGGCGTCGGTTCTGTCGTCGGACCTGCACATCACCGGCAACGTCAAGACGACAGGCGATGTCCAGATCGAGGGCACGATCGAAGGCGACATCCGCGCGCATCTGCTGACCGTCGGCGAAGGCGCCACGGTGAAGGGCGAAGTGACGGCGGATGACGTGGTCATCAACGGCCGCATCGTCGGCCGGGTCCGTGGCCTGAAGGTGCGCCTGACCTCCACCGCGCGGGTCGAGGGCGACATCATTCACAAGACCATCGCGATCGAAAGCGGCGCCCATTTCGAAGGCTCCGTCCAGCGTCAGGACGACCCGCTGACCCAGAACAAGGGCGGCGCGCCGAAACCGGCCCCCGCCCCGGCCGGCTCCGGCCAGGGCTGACAGCCGCGCGCCAAACGGGCGTGCAGCACAAGTGACACCAGGCCCGCGAGCATGTCTCGCGGGCTTCTTTTCACCCGGATCCATGCAGCGACATATCGTCATCACCGGCCTGCCCGGCACAGGCAGCGAAGAGCTGCAGGCGATGCTCGCGCTTGAGGCGCCGGACCTGACCGTGCATCCGGGCGACACCGCCGCCCTGCCGCTCCCGGGCCAGGGCGAGGCCATCTGCACCCGGTCGCCGGGCGACCTCTTCGCATCGCCCGACATTGCCCTCGCCGCGGGCCGCGAAGGCATCCGTCTCGACCTGATCGTCACGATCCGCGACCCGCGCGACCTGCTGGTGATGCGCGACCCCGGCGGCGAGCACGTCTACGACGGAGAGACGCTCGTCCTCGTCCACGCCATCACGACCGAACTGGACCGCGCAGGGATCGTCACCGGCGAGATCGTGATCCTGCGGGCCGAGGACATCGCCGCCAGCCCCGAAACGGTCCGTGCAACGCTGCGCGATCGCCTGGGCCTGTCGCTCCACCCCGCCGACACCCCCGCCGGCGCCGTGACTGAAAGCATATGGCAACGCGCGGAACACCGCGACCGCCTGATCGACGCGTTCCGCAGCCATCCGGCGCTGCACGAGGTGATGCGCGCGCAGGGCTATGCCGAGGGGCTGGACTGGCTGGTCAAACTGATGACCCCCGCCCGCGCGACCGCCCCGACCGGTGCTGGCCGGACCTATGGCGCGTGGGGCGACGGCATCCGGACGCTGCACGACGACGAGGCGATGAAAGTTACCCTGCTGGACGGGCCGGGGGGCCACGCCATCATCACCTTCATCGGCGTCGGGATGGAGACCGGCGGCATCGACCAGCAGAGCGAGGAGTTCCGCAAGCTCGGCCCCGGCCTCGGCCCGCAGATCTTCGTCTTCGACAAGGCGCGAAGCTGGGGCAACGCGCTGGATTTCGACCTGCTCGAACAGGTTACCGCGCCCTTCCGCACCGGCCGGGAGGTCACTGCCCTGGGGCTCAGCATGGGCGGCTTCCTCGCTTTCCACGCCGCGGGCCTGCTCGGCGCCTCGCGCGCGATCGCTTTCGCCCCGCAGTTCTCGATGTGCCCGGACGTCGTGCCGTTCGAGCGGCGCTGGTCGGGTTACACGCGGCAGATCACCGACTGGCGGATCCCGTCCCTGCAGGACGCATTCGTGCCCGGGTGCCGCTACACCGCGATCTTCCCGAACGACCCGGCGGACCGGAAGCACGTCGCACTCTTTCCCCGGCGCGACAATCTCCGGATCTTCCTGCTGGACGCGGCGCGCCACAACGTGGCGGGCACGCTCAAGGGCCACGGCCTGCTCTACCCGACGATCTGGGCCTGCATCCGCGACACCGCGCCGGACGACATGCCCTTCCCCTGCCGGCCCGACAACGGCATCTGGCGCGTCCCGCTCGGCGAAGCGCCCGCCCCGGCGAAGCCTCAGGCCTCCAGCTCGGCGTCCCAGTAAAGGAAATCCACCCAGCTTTCGTGCAGGTGGTTCGGCGGAAATTTCCGTCCCAGGTTGCGCAGTTCCTCCGGCCCGGGCATCCGGGGCGGCTTGCGCAGGTTCATCCCCGCCCGCCGCAGGCTCTTGGACCCCTTGCGAAGGTTGCAGGGCGCGCAGGCCGCGACCACGTTCTCCCACGAGGTGATCCCGCCCGAAGCCCGCGGCACCACGTGGTCGAAGGTCAGATCGCCCTTGGCGCCGCAATACTGGCAGCAGAATTCGTCCCGCAGAAAAAGATTGAAGCGCGTGAAGGCCACGCGCTTCTGCGGTTTCACGTAATCTTTCAGGACCACCACCGAAGGGATCCTGATGGTGGTACTCGGGCTTCGGACATGGGTGTCGTATTCGGCCACGATGTCCACCCGATTGAGCCACGCCGCCTTGACCGCTTCCTGCCACGGCCAGAGGCTGAGAGGGTAATATGACAACGGCCGGTAATCCGCATTCAGAACCAGCGCCGGATGCTTTCTCAGCGCCACCGGGTCCCGCACGAATTCGGTCCTGAAGTCTCCGTCCATCTGCGAACGTCTCCTGCCTGCTACCTCGTCCGGCATCAGGGCAGGACATCCCGCCCTCACCTGTTTTCACTATATATCGCGTTCTGAACGGGGCAAGCCCCACGATATACAGAAGCGCACAAAAGCCATACCGTGTCTGCGTAACGCGCGAATGACGGATACCCCCGAGGGCGGGCTGGCGCGGGCCGCAATGGGATCTATATCTGCGGGCATGGAAGACAATGACCTGCCGACCGCTCCCGGATTCGCCACCGTGCTGGAGGCCGCACTCTACGCCCCCGATCTGGACGCGGCTGAGGCGTTCTATGGCGGCACGCTGGGTCTGGAAAGGATCGCCCGCGTCTCCGACCGGCACGTTTTCTTCCGCGCCGGGACGACCGTCGTGCTGATCTTCAACCCCGCCCGCACGCGCGAGGGGCCGTCGAACCCCGACCTGCCCGTGCCGCCGCACGGGGCCGAGGGTCCGGGGCACCTATGCCTCTCGGCCGACGCGAAGGGCGTGGCCGCCTGGGCCGACCGCCTCACCGCCGCGGGTGTGCCGATCGAGGCCGATTTCCACTGGCCGAACGGTGCCCGCTCGATCTACTTCCGCGATCCTGCGGACAATTCGCTCGAGATCGCCGAACCCCGGCTCTGGTTCCCGGAGGCCTGAGCTCAGCCCAGCTCGCGGATCCGCTCCGGCTCGATCATGCTGATCTGCCGGTTGCTCACGCCAAGCGGCGCCATCCGCTCCCGGTGCCTGGCCATGTTCTCGTGCTGGGCATGTTCCCTGAGCGCGTCCTTGTCCTCCCATTCCTCGTAGACCCGGAACAGCGTCGGCTGCGCCACGCTCTGGAAGAAGCGATAGGTGATGCAGCCCCGTTCGCTGGCGGTCGCGGCCTCGGCCAGCCGAAAGGCCTCCTTCGCCGCCTCCACATGCGCCTCGCCCACTTCCATGGTGCCCGTCACGATGATCATTGCGCTCTCCTCCCGCTGCT
>Ga0310345_10000666_pt1 | contig 46061 bp, 44 predicted proteins | sample HC15DNA20500_MG_FD_204667 | JGI IMG/M metagenome (GOLD analysis project Ga0310345, IMG submission 204667) | Marine microbial communities from station ALOHA, North Pacific Subtropical Gyre - HC15-DNA-20-500_MG | ecosystem: Environmental > Aquatic > Marine > Oceanic | place: Pacific Ocean: North... | reverse complement strand
GGGGGCCCCATTGGCGCTTTGCCCAATGGGGGGAGGGTTTGCACCAAACCCTCCAGCAAGAAGCAGCGGGAGGGGGGCCCCATTGGCGCTTTGCCCAATGGGGGGAGGGTTTGCACCAAACCCTCCAAGAAACTCAGAGCAGGCCCTTGGCCTTCGCGACCTCGCGCACCGCGGGGAGGACCGCCTCGAGGGTGTCGGGGTTGTTGCAGGCGAGGATGCCCTTGCGGTTCTTCAGATCCTCGCCGCCGTACTCGAAGGGCTTGCCGTCGAGATCGGTGAACTCGCCGCCGGCGGCGCGGAGGATGGCGTCGGGCGCGCAGGCGTCCCAGGCGCTCGAGTGCTCCGAGAGGTGCACGTAGAGATCGGCCTCGCGCTCGGTGATCAGGCCGACCTTCAGGCCGACCGAGCCAGAGCGCATCTCGTTCTGGATGCCGAGCTTCTCGACGAGGTCGCTCGTGGCCTTGCTGCGGTGCGAGCGCGAGACGACGAGGCGGAGATCCTTCGGCTTCGAGGTGTCGGTGACCTTGAGCGCGTAGGTGCGCGAGTCGCGCTCGAGGAAGGCGCTGTCGCCGACCACCCCGCGGTAAAGCTTGTCGCCGACCGGCTTGTAGACCACGCCGAGCTTGGCCTCCCCGTCGATCGCCAGGCCGATCATCACCGAGAACTCGCCGTTCTTCGCGACGAACTCCTTGGTGCCGTCGAGCGGGTCCACGTACCAGACGCGGCCGCGGCGCAGGGCGTCGCTGTTGTCCTCGCTCTCCTCGGCGACGATGCCGTCGTGGGGGAAGGACTCCCGCAGACGGGCCACGAGCAGCTCGTTCGCCCGCTGGTCGGCCACGGTGACGGGGTCGCTGCCGTCCTTGTAGTCGACGTCGAAGTCGGTTCCGTACACCTCCATGAGGAGGGCGCCCGCCTCGCGAGCGAGCTTCACCGCCTCGACGAGCTCACGGTCCAGCATCGGCCGACCCTAACCCGGACCCGGGGGACAGTGCCAATTCGGTCCTCAATCGACGATGACCTCGACCTCGGTCTCGCCGCTGGCGGGGCCGCGGACCGTCGCCCCGGCGGGCAGGTTGCGCTCCCGGCCGGAGCAGAATCGGGACCAGTGCCGCATGCTGTCGGGCTGCACCGCGTTCTGGGCGCAAGCGCTGTAGGCGCGGCGGGCGTGCTCGAGGAAGGGGCGCGCCTGGCTGCGGAGGATGTCCTGGTAGAGCTCCTGGATGTCGGGCTCGTCCTCGAGCTCGGCGGGCGGCGGGATGCTCCGCAGCACCCGGGCCACGTCCTCGTACATGAGGCCGACGATCGCCCCGCCCATGATGCGCTGGCGGTGGTTCTCCTCCGCCGCCCGATCCAGCTCGCGCCGCGCCGCCTCGATGGTGTGGGTCTTCCGGGCGAGCCACGGGCTGAGCACCTGCTCGGACCAGGTCTCCAGGTTGAGGGCGCTGCGATCGGTGGGCGGCTCCGGCGGCGGCACCGAGAAGGACTCCTCGGCCAGGGTCCAGCCGAAGCGCATGCGCTGGGTGAGGGCCTCACGCTCGACGTCGGGATCCGGGAGGCAGTCGATGCTGGGCGACGCGTCCACCAGCCCCGGGTCGAGGGGGCCGGAGCGGGCCTGCGGACCCCCACACGCGGCGAGCAAGGCGATGCCGACGATCGAAGCTCTCACGCGCTCAGGATAATCAGAACGACAGGGTGAGGCCCAATCCGTGAGTGGATCCCACGCCGAGGCGCGGGCCGGGGGCGACCGCGACCGGCTCCTCGCAGGCGGCGTCGGGGAACCGGGCGAGGTAGGCGCGCCAGGCGTCGCGGGCCCCGGCCGGGTGGGTGAGGATGCGCCCGAGGCCGAGGATGGAGCCGCCGATGACGTGCGAGTAGCTGCCCTGCGGGCGGTCGAAGGCGAGCAGGAGCGTCCCGGCGGCGAGCGAGAGGTAGACGAGGGTCAGCGTCGCCGGGAACCAGCCCCGGAGGAAGTCCACGCCCTTGGCGGCCCGCCGCATGAGGTCTTCGGCCGCGCGCAGCTTCGCGAGCCGCTCGGCCGGCGTCTCGTCCCCGTAGCCGCGGAGCGTGTCGCCCGCGCCCATCAGCGGCGGCGTGAAGATCAGCAGCGTGCCGATCGCCAGCACCGAGCTGGTCGTGCCGACGAGCATCTCGTTGCGGAACGCCTCGTCGTCGGCGGTGGCCGCGAAGATGGCGGCGCCGGTGGCCATGGTGCCGTGCAGGACCGCGAAGGTGGTCCACCAGCGCCGGACCGGGGGCTCCTCCCGGCGCACGTCCCGGTCGAGGATGGCCAGCCGCTGCCGGACCTCGGCGTCGCTCGGGGTGACCTCGCACGTCGCCGTCTCTTGCGCGTGCGCGCACAACGGGGCCGAGGCGATGAGGGCGGCGAGAGCGACGGCGCGCAGCACCGGCCGAAGCTATCACGCTATCCTCCGCCCGTGCGTCGCCGTCCGCGCTGGTCGCTCGCGCTCGCCAGCTGCGGCTGGCTGCTCTGGGCGTCGACCGCGCAGGCGCAGAACCCCGTCTACCCGCCCGGGCTCGAGGCGCGCGTCGGGGCCCTGGTCTTCCGCGGCGACGGGCCCCCGCTCGGGCCCGACGTGGAGGTGAGCGGCGCGTCCATCGAGGGCGATCGCGTCGTCGTGCGCCTCTCGCGCGGCGGCCCGATCACCCTCGGCGATCGGGAGGCGCGCTTCCCGCTCGAGCGCGTCACGGAGACGCCCAGCTTCGGCGTGTGGATCCCGCGAGGAGCCGACGCGCGCACCCGCGCCGCGGCGAGCGCGCTCGGAGAGCGGGTGTCCGCCCGCGACGACGGATCGGTGCGGGCCGAGCGGCCGCGGGTCGGCGGGCCGGCGCCGCCCGAGCGGCCGGCCGAGTCTCCGCCCGGACACGGGTGGGCGTGGCTGCTGCTCCTCGCGCTCGGTGGCGCCCTGATCGCGATCGAGCGGCGGCACGCCCTGCCGGTCGAGGGGCGCGAGCGGGTGGCGCTGTTCGCGATCTTCGCGCTCGCGCTGGGCCTCCGCCTGGCCCTGCCCACCTGGGCGCCGCTCCACGCGAACGAGCACGGCATCGCGGAGCTGCGCGGGCTGGTGACCGAGGACTTCAGCGTCGACGCGATGCCCTACGGCGGCGCGCACGCGAGGCTCTTCCGGGCCGCGCTGCTTCCACTCGGCCTGGGCGCTGACGCGGCGCTCGCGCTGGCCGCGCTCTTCGGCGCGCTCGCGGTCGTGCTCCTGCACCGGGTCGCGGCGCAGCTGGTCTCCGGCCCGGTCGGCCCCGCGATCGCCGCCCTCGCGCTCGCGCTGCACCCGGCGCACGTGCGGCTCTCGCTCTCGGAGGATCCGCGCCCGATCTCCGGCGCGCTGCTCCTGCTCGGGGTGCTCGCGGGCCTGCTCGCCCGGCGGGCCTCGCGCCGGTCGGGGCGAGCGCTCGGGGTGCTGGTGGCCGGGCTCGCCTGGGCGCTCGCGCTGGAGCTGCGGGTGATCACCGCCGCGCTGCCGATCGCCGGGATCGTCTTCGTGATCGTCGCCGGGCCCGAGCCGACGCCCGATCGCGCGCCGCGCTCGCGTGGGCTCGATCTGGCGGCCGCGCTGGGCGCCGTCGCCGCGGTGCTGTGGGCCCTCTGGCAGCACCGCCCCGTGCTCGAGGCGGCGCTGGGATCGGCGGGCGAGCGGCACGGGGTCTCGATCCCCTCGCGGCTGCTCGAGCCGCGCATGAACCTCCTGCTCGATCCCGAGCTCACCTCGGTCGCCCTGCTCCCGGCCGCGGCGATCGGGGCCGCGCTGCTCTGGCGGAGCGGGCGGCGTCGCGCCGTGCTCGCCGCGCTGGCCGGCTTCGCGATCCTGCTGCCGCCGTCGCTCTTCGTCACCGCGTGCCGCACCGATCTGATCCGCTATCAGTCCGAGTCGGCGTTCTTCCTCTTCGCGCTCACCGCGGGGCTGGCGCCGCGACTCTGGCCGGCGACGCCGATCGCCCAGCGGGCCGCGTGGGCGGCGGTGATCGCGCTGCTCGCGCTCGCCGCGCCCGGGCTGGCCGCGCTGCGCGCGCCGGACCTCCACGCGCAGGCGAGCGCGGTGGTGCGTCGGCAGGCCCCCGCGCCGCCGGTGACGATCCGGGTGGCGCCGCGCGAGATGCCGCGAGAGCGCAAGGTGCGATCGGACTTCCCCGACTACCTCGTCGCCTCGCCCGAGCGGGTGCGGCGGCTGACCGCCGAGCGCCTCGCGCCGCCGGTCGACGGCCCGTGCGTGGTGTGGGTCGGCCCGGCCTGCTGGTCGTTCACCGACGAGGAGGCGCGGCGGGGCGCGCCGCGGATCGGCCGGTGGCCCTTCCGGGCGGAGTGCGTGGAGATGCTCGGCGGCGCGGCCGCGGCCCGGGCGGCGCTGGCCGAGCTCACGCCGGTGACGGTGCCGCGCCGCGATCGGGAGTTCCACCGGGTGCTCGCCGAGCGCCCGCGGATCGGCTTCGCCCGCTGTCAGTCCGAGCGCACGACCACCACGCCGTCGCCCTGATCGGCGAGCCGGCGGGCGAGGTCGAGGGCGGTGGCGTCGGCGCCGAGGCGGAGCTCACGGCCCTCGGCCAACGAGGCGAAGCGGAGCGACGGTCGCGCCCGGGCGAGCGGACCCTCGAGCGGCACGAGGGCCTCGACCGCGACCGCCTCGATCGCCGCGAGATCGACGCCGCAGCCGCACGCGCCGAGGGCGCGGGTGAGCGCGGCGGTCGAGGGCGGCCCGAGCGGCGGCCCGGCCGGGAGCAGCGGCGCCGGGAGCGGGAGGTGCGCGCGGGCGGCGTCGCAGCCCTCGGTCGCGCGGGTCCAGGCCTCCTCGAGCCGGTCGCGGCGGTCGACCGCGTCGTGGGCGTCGCCGCGCGTCGCCGCCTCCACCCACTCCGGGGCGCCCGCGACCTCGGGGCGAGCCGCCGGGTCGCCGCGCACGAGCAGGACGAAGCGAGCCTCGGAGGGGGCGCTGGCCAGGAGCTGGGCGAGCCGATGCGCCGGCACCTCGGGCGCGACCCAGAGCCCGACCTCCCACGCGGCGCCTTCTTCGACCCGGAGCGCCCGCGCTCGCGAGCGCAGGTCGGCGCCGAGGGTCTCGGCGAGCCGCTCGAGGTCGTCGCCGCCGCCGACCCCGCGCTCGCCGAAGCGGACCTCGTCCTCGGTCACCGTGATCAGCGGCAGGGCGGTCTCGAGCGGCACTCCGTCGGCGCGAGGGAGGGCGACGTCGGGTGGGGCGCCGCTCGGCTCGGCCATCGCCGCCGCCGCCGCGAGCCGCTCCCCGAGCTGACCGATCCGGCGCTCGCAGGGATCCTCCGCCGGCTCACCGTCGCAGGCGACCAGCGCCGCTCCGAGCATCAGCCAGCGCCACATCCGCGCGAACGTAGCAGCGCCGCCCCTCACCGGCGCACTTCCCTACCGTACGAGCTCGACGACGAGCGCGCCGGTGCCGCCCAGGTGGGAGGAGGCGGTGGCGAAGGCGTGCACCACCGGCGCCGCGCCGCCCTCGGTCAGCGCGTGCACCACCACGTCGCGCAGCACGCCGACGCCGCCCTCGGAGTGGTTGCCCTTGCCGTGCACGAGGCAGAGCCGGCGCGCGCCGCGGCGGTGCTGGGCGCGCACGAAGCGGGTGACGCGGGTCTCGGCCTCGTCGGCCCGGAAGCCGTGGAGGTCGAGGGTCGCCTCCGGGGTCACCCCCTTGCGGGCGAGGGCGTCCGCCGCGCTCGGGGAGCCGCCGACCCGCCAGCCGCGCACCTCGTCGTCGCGCCGGTCGAGCTCGAAGCGCACGCCGCCGCCGACCAGCGCCGCGAGGCGGGCCCGGGCCTCCTGGTCCGACGGCGACACCGCGGGCGGAGGCGGCGGGCTCCGGTCGCGGCCCTTCGCCGTGGGTCCGCGCTGCCCGGCGCCGAGCGGGCGCACGCCCGACATCGCGTCGTACCAGGCGATGCGGTCGTCCCCGCGCAGCGTCTCGCTCGGGCGACCGGCCTCGGCCGCCTTCGCCTCGCCCCGCTCGGCGGCGGCCTTCGGCGCCTTCTTCTTCTTCGGCGCCGGCGAGGCCTTCGCCTCCTTCTCCGGCGTGACGGAGACCTGCGAGAGCAGCGACTTCAGCGAGGTGCCGACGTCGCCGCCCAGCTTCGGCGCGGGCTCGCCATCGCCACCCTTCTTCTTGCGCTTCTTCCCCACCGGTCCGGTGTAGCGCGCCTCGCCCGCGCGTGCTGCCCGTCGGGGACACGGTCGGGCGCGCGGTTGGGAGGCGGCGGCGCGAAGCCCTCCTCGCCTTCCGGGCGCACCGCGTCGGCGGGCGGGCGCTCCACGAAGCGCGGCATCGGATCGAGCGCGCGGCCGCGGCGGCGCCACTCGAAGTGGAGGTGAGGGACGGCGGCCCGACCGGTGGCGCCGACCTCCGCCACCCCCTGCCCCCGCGCGACCCGCTGGCCCGGGGTCACCCAGATCGCCCGGCAGTGCGCGTAGAAGGTCGCCGTCGCGTCCGGGTGCAGCAGCACGAGCAGGTTGCCGTAGCCGCTGACGCCGTTGTCGGCGTAGACCACCAGGCCGTCGCGAGCCGCGCGGATGGTCTCGCCCTCCTCCGCGACGATGTCGACGCCGTCGTGCGGGCGATGGTTGATCTCGCGGCGGCGCACCCGGCCGAAGCCGCGGCTGAAGAGCCCGCGGGCGACCGGCCAGAGGAGATCGTCGCGCGGCGGAACCCCCTCGAGCGCCTCCATCCACGCGTCGTGAGGCCGCCCGATGCGGAGCCGATCGGCCGCCGATCGGGTGCCCACCTCGAGCGCCTCCGCGCGCGCCTCCTGCTCGGGCGTCGGCACCGGGACGCGCCGCGGCCCGTCGCACACCCGGGCGAGCGCGATCGCGCCGTCGCGGCCTCGCTCCCGGGCGCGACACTCGTCGCCCTCGGACGGAGTGAACGCGCCCGGCCGCATCGGATCGGGCCGGAGCGGCGAGACCTGCGCCGAGGCGCCGGCGCTCCACGCGAGCAAGACGGCGACGAGCGCGCGCGTCATCGCGAGAACGGGATCTCCGCGACCCGGTCGGCGCGATCGGCGGCCGCGATCCACTCGACGAGATCGAAGACGAAGAGGAACGCGCCCTGGCTGATTTGCGCCGCCGCGTAGCCGCGCAGCGCCGCGCGATCGTCGGGCGCGTCGAGCTGATCGGCGAGGAAGAAGAGCAGCGCACCGGTGGCGACATAGAAGACGTCGAGCCCGAGGTTGAGCGCGAAGAGGGTGGCCGAGCCGTGCTGGGCGCGCAGGACCTCTTCGCGCGCCCGCGCGAGCTCCTCACCACGCATCGCGCGGTGCGCCTCGATCGACGCCGCGGCGCCTCCGCCCGGATCGAAGAGCGAGATCGACAGCAGCGCGTTGATCGCGCCCCATCCAGCGCTCGCCAACCCGAACGACAGCCAGAACGGATCCTCATAGCCGACGCCCGCGACGATCCCGCCGCCGATCACCGACACCGCGCCGCCCGAAAGCAGCGCGATCCCTGCGTGCACGCGCTCGTCGCGAAATCCCTCCTCGACGGTCGCGAGTCGCGCCGCGACGGGATCCGGCGAAGCGAGATCGATCATCTGCGCGCTCGTGAGCGCTGGACACATCGCGAAGATGCCCCACGTAAGGAAAGTGGCAGCGCGTAGGTCCATGCGCGCTAGGGTATCAGCCGGTGTGGGAGTCATGAGCGCAGCGACCAAGCAGGGATACCATCACGGCGCGCTGAGGAAGGCACTGATCGACGTCGCGGCGGACGTCGCAGCCACCGAAGGGCGCGAGAAACTCAGCCTCCGCAAGCTCGCCAAGCGAGTGGGGGTGACCCACGCGGCGGTCTACCGCCACTTCAAGAACAAGGACGCGCTGCTGTCCGCCGTCGCCGAGGAGGGCTTCGACGCCCTCGACGACGAGATGGAGGCGGCGCTCGCGAAGACGAAGGGGCTGTCGGCCAAGGCGCGCTTCCGTGCGCTCGGCGTCGCCTACGTCCGCTTCGCGATCCGTCAGCCGACGCTCTTCCACCTGATGTTCCGTCGAGAGACGGTGGTCGGTGAGGACGGCGGGCTCACCCTGCCCATCCAGGCCAAGCGGCCGTTCATGCGGGTGGGCCTGCAGGTGGGCGCGATGCTCTCGGAGAGCGGCTCGGACCGGGACCCGAAGCTCACCACCCTCGCGCTCTGGTCGGCGATGCACGGCTTCGCCACCCTCTGGATCCAGGGCCCGATGGTCGTGCAGAGCGGCGAGCGCGACGCCGAGCCGCTGGCCGAGCGGATCAGCGAGCTGCTCGAGGCCGTCGTCGGCTGAGTTTTTCGGAGGGTTTGGTGCAAACCCTCCCCCCATTGGGCAAAGCGCCAATGGGGCCCCCCTCCCGACTCCGTCGGCGCTTCGCGCTTCGCGCTCGCGCCGCGACCCCAGCGACGGGGCGCTGGGGGCCCCTGCGGCTCGCGCTCGCGCTGCGCGCGAGCTGGCCGCCCGCTGCCGCGGGATCGAACACCGGTGGGGGTGGCGCGTGGGGCGACTTCGCTTCGCTCGTCGCCTGCCGTCGTCTCGGGTCAGTCGTCGCGGAGGCGGGCTTGGACTGCCCCCGCGCCATTGTTTGCCACCTCTTGAGTTTCGCGCTCACGGGATCGCGAAGACCGCCGCGCCCACCGCGCCGAGGTCGACGGGCGCGGCGAAGAACGTGACCTCGCCTCGGCCGGTGCCGGCGACGAAGAAGCGGCCGCGGGCTTCGTCCCAAGCGACCGCGTTCACGTCGAAGCGCCCGGGGAAGTGACGCAGCGCGGAGACCGGCGCGCCGTCGGCGAGGTCGAGCTCCGCGAACCAGCCGCCCTCGGTCACGGTCTCGCCGAGGAGCGTCCCGTCGCCGACCACCCCGCCGCCGACCCCGAGCGTGCCGCGACCGGACAGGGCGAGCCGCGCCACGCGGTCGTCGACCGCGCTGCCGATCACCTCGAGCCAGACGAGGGCCCCGGCGGGATCGAAGAGCGCGACGAAGGCGTCCTCCATGCCGGCGCCGGGTCGCTCCTCGTCACCGAGCCGGACCACGCCGCTCGAGAAGCCCACCACCGCCAGCGCGCCGTCCTCGGTGAGCTCGACGTCCACCACGCGCGAGCCGGCGTCCCCGAGGATCACCTGGTGCCAGAGGTGCACGCCCTCGAGGTCGTAACAGACGACGAGCGCCGCCGTGCGCCCGGCCGGGATGAGGCTGCCGCCGCCCTCGTAGGTGACCGTGCCGCTGACCCGCCCGCCGAAGCACGCGCGGTCCGGGCCGAGCGCGGCCGCGTTCATCGCGGTGTTGGAGCCGCCCGACACCGGGTAGGCGAAGCGCGCGGCCCCGCCCTCGACCAGCGCGACGAAGCCGTCGTCGAGGCTCGCCGGTGGGAGCGTCACGTCGTGCACCGCGAGGTTGGCGCCGTAGAGCCCGGCGATCGCGGTCCGGCCGTCCCGCGTCTCCACCCCGCGCCCCTGCGCGTTGGCCCGGTCCCCGGCGAAGAAGAGCGGGACGTCGGGGGTTCCGTCGGCGGCGACCAGAGCGGTCACCGGCTCCTGCCTCGCGCCGGTGTCGTAGGAGGGCCCGCCGAAGGTGGAGATCCCGCTGAGCGCGCCGGTCACCACGACCGCGCCGTCGGGCCCGGCCGTCAGATCGCGGGGGCTCGAGTAGTGGGTGCTGTCCACCCGCGTGTGCCAGCGGAGCGCGCCCTCCGCGTCGAACGCCAGGAGCAGCAGCTGCTCGCCCGTCGCGCCCTCGAGCGGCGCGTCGTCGACGGTGAGCGAGCCGTGCTGCCCGGTCGCGATCACCGGCCCGCCCTCCGAGGTGGCGAGGCCGTAGACCTGACACTGCTCGTCGGAGCGGGCGACGGCGACCCACGGCCCTTCCCCGCAGGCGCCTCCGTCACAGCGGGAAGGCGCCTCGCGGCAGCCGGCGGAGGGATCACAGTAGAAGCCGTCGGCGCAGCCGTCACCGGCGGCGAAGCAGACCCGGTCGACGCAGCGGGCGCTCGCGCAGTCGGCCCGCGGCGGCCCGCACTCGGCGTCGGCGCCGCAGCCCGCCTCGCAGTCCTCCTCGACGCCGGTCAGGCAGCGCGCGTCCTGGCAGCGACCGCCGACGCAGCGTTCTCCCTCGCCGCAGGCCACGCCCGCGCAGCCGCGCTCGACCACGATCGTGTGGACCCGGTCGGCGCGGTTGTCGACCACGGCGCGGGTCTCGGCCACCAGCGCGTCACCCGGCCCGTAGAGGCGCACGTCGACCGCCCGCCCCCGCGCCGGCGAGAGGCCGGTCAGCGAGGCGAGCCGCAGGCTCCGCTCGATCGGAGGCGCCTGCAGGTCATCCCAGCGCTGCTCGCCCGAGGCGCCCTCGGCGACGACCTCGGCGCGGAGGATCTCCGCCCCCGGGACGTAGTCGGTGCGCAGGTCGATCGTCAGCGAGACGCCGCTTTCGCAGCCCATCGAGCAGAGCGCGACGAACGAGAACAGCAGAGCGCGCATCGACGGACGGACCATAGCCGTTCGAGGCGATCCGTCACACCATCTGCTCCGGCGCCGAGGGCGCGTCCTTGCCGCGGGTGAAGCCGCTGGCGAGGTCGAAGCGGGTCGCGAGGTAGAGCGCGAGCAGGATCAGCGCGAGCACGCCCAGGATCGCCCAGGTCGAGATCACGGTCTGGGTGTAGGTGCCGCCGCGGCCGGGCGCGGGCACCTCGACCGGCGCCTCCGGCAGGCCGTGGGCCCGCGCGAGGTCGCGGATGTGGCTGATGTGGAGCACGGGCACGCCGCGCTCCAGGTAGGTGCGCATCACCGACGCCCGCTCGAGCCCGCGCGGGACCTCGGTGTTCAGCCCGGGGCGGTAGTCGCGCTTGTCGGCCGCGGTGCCCACCGACGCGGTGCCGCCGCCGATGTTCACGTAGGCCGCGACCGGGCGCTGCCCGCGCGCCTGATCGAAGAGGTCGAGCCGCATCTGCACCGCCTCCTCGAAGCTCGCCGGCGACATCAGCGGCCGGCCGCTCCGCTCGACCGCGGCGAGGAGCGCGGCGCGCCCCTCCTCGGTGTGATCGCGGGCCACGTCGAGCACGCCGCCGAGGGTGACGGCGCGGCTCCGGAAGTGGACCAGGTCGCGCTCGTGCAGCACCCGCTCCATGTCGAGCCAGGTGAGCTCCGGGTGGGTCGCGCCGTACTCGGACGAGGCGACGCTGCTGACGATGAGCGGCTGCACGCCGAGGGTCTCGAAGGCCGCCATCATCGACAGGTTCATCGCCGGGAACGAGCCGGTCATGTTGGCGGCGACCACGTCGCCCTCGCGCACCCCCGCCTCGTGCAGCAGCTGCACGAAGACGGCGGCGAAGTTCGGGTTCGCGGTGGTCTGCTTGGCGCCGAGGTGACCTTCGTTCGAGACGATGGGCGAGTGCGCCGGCCCGATGAGGCCGCTGCCGGCTGGATCGAGCTCGGGGTCGAGCGGGATCTGCCGCCGGATGCGCTCGACCTGCACCGCGCGGAAGGCGCGCTCGGCGAGCCGGGCCGCCTCGAGCTTCTCCACGTGGTGCGGGTCCGGCTGCTCGGTCGGGTTGAGCTCCAGGGCCATGAGCCCGCCGGCCGCGAGCAGCGCGACGACGACGAGCTGCGGGGTCGAGACCCGGTTGCTGCGCCAGTAGAGGGCCTGCATCACGCGCCTCCGAGAGCGAGAGGGCCGACGACGACGAGGAGCACCAGCCGGACGAGCACCGCGGCGATGGTGAGCGAGGCGGCGGTCGGGACCACGCCCTGCCGATCGAACCAGATCGCGATGAGCCCGGGGATGATGTAGCCGATGACGCTCGCGTCGGTGTCCTCGACCTCGAGGAGCTGGGGCAGCGCCTCCACCCGCGAGAGCCAGGCCCCGAGCGCGAACGCGATCAGGATCGTGATCGCGGTGCGGCGCCGGCCGTAGACGATGACGAGCTGCGCCGGGATCTTGGTCAGCGCGTAGGCAGCCAGCGCGACGAGCAGGGTCACGGCGAGCGGGTACGGGCGGTCGAGGTAGAGCGCGATGTAGCCGGGCACGACCACGCCGCCCGCCGCGAGGCCGTAGACCTCGGAGAAGACGAAGCTCACGACGATCCCGATCGCGATCGAGACGACGATCAGCTCGGGGCCCGCCATCATCGGGCCTCCTCGCGCCAGACGCCGCGCGCGCGGTTGCGGAAGAGGCGCACCAGGTCGAGCCCGAGGCCGCCGATGTTGCCGAGGCCGACCAGGAGCGTGCGCCGGCCGCAGCCGTCGACGAGCCGCTCGAAGACCTCGCGCGCGTCGGCCCCCTCGACGCTGACGATCCGGGAGGCGTCGTAGCCGGCGGCCGCCGCCGCGCGCCCGAAGAACACGGTGCCGGTGCCGACCGCGAGCACCCGGTCGGGCGCGGACCAGCCCGGTAGCGACTCCCCGAGCTGACGCGATCGGTCGGCGCGGTCCACGCGGCAGTTGAAGACGCACACCCGGCGGTGCTCGGGATAGAGCGCGAGCGCCGTCTCCCAGATCTGGGCGCTCGACACCGGGTCGTTGGCCGCGAAGGCGTTCACGAAGACGATCTCCCGCCCGAAGAAGTCGAGCTCGTGGAAGGTGAGCGCGCCCGGATCGGGGTGGGCGCCCTGCATGCCGGAGAGGGCGGTCTCCTCGTCCACTCCGAGCGCCGCGCACACCCGCAGCGCGAGCGCGACGTTCTCGCGGTGCTCGTGGTAGCGGAAGCCGGCCATCGCCTCGTCGCTCAGCGCCGCGCCCGCCTCCTCCTCCACCGCGATCAGCTCCGTGCCGCGGTCGGCGGCCGCGTGCGCGAGGATCGGCAGCCGCTCCCGCTCGGCGGTGAAGCAGAGGGCGCGCCGGGGCATCATGCCGCTGAGCGCCTTGGCGACGTCGTCCCCGGTCGGGCCCATCACGTCGAGGTGATCGGGGCGCGCGTTGGTGATGACGCCGTGGGTGGCCTGCACGAACATGCGCTCACTGAGCCATTGCAAGATGGGCTGCAGCGCCATGCACTCGACCACCAGCACCTCGGCCTCGAGCGCGGCGGCGAAGCGCACGATGCGGATCTGCTCGCGCACGTTCGCGCCGAGCGGTCGATACACGCTCAGCTCGCGCGCGTTGGGCAGGATCACCCGGGCGAGCGTCCCGGTGGTCTTCGCGACCGCGCGCTTGCCGCCCGCGCGCAGCCCCGCGGCCACCAGCCGGGTCACGCTGCTCTTGCCCCGCGTGCCGTTGACGTGCACCCGCACGGGGATGCGCGCGAGCGCGCGGCGGTGGCGGAGGACCTCGAGCGCGAGCCAGCCGAGCACCAAGACGGCGAGCCCGGTGAGGATCTCGGCGGCGTGCGTCACTCGGCCGCCTCGGTGACCACGATCCAGGTGCCGGCCGGGAGCGAGACCGGCGGACGCTCACGCCACCGGAGGCGCTCGGCCGGGATCTGGAAGCGGGACGCGAGGAACCGGGTGAGCCCGTCACGCTCCGCGAACCCCGCGCTCGGCGTGCCGACGGTGGCGAGCGAGACCGCGGCGTGGCGATAGCCGCGGACGAGCCCGCGCAGGTCGTCGAGGGTGTCGCCGCGCCCGCGCCACGATCGCTCCTCGAAGCGGAGCGCGTCGTCGAGCCGGACGGCGACCGAGCGGCCCTGCACCCGGGCGCGCTCACCGAGGCGGGCGCGGGCGTCGCGGGCGAAGGCGTGGGCCTCGGCGTCGGGCGGCGGAGGCTCGCCGGTGATCGGGGCGAGCAGCGCCTCGGCCTCGCGGACGAGCTCGGCGGCGTGGCCCGGCGTGCCCTCGGCGAGCGCGCGGTCGGCCTCGATCAGGCGCGTCTGCACGCCCTCGACGACCACCCGGTGCTCGCCCTCCGGCTCGAGCGACGCGATGGCCGCGGCGAGGGCCGCGAGGCGCGCGGTGAGCGGGCTCTCCGGCGCGTCCTCGGTCGGCGCGGTCGGCGCGGGCTCGGGCGGCGGCGTGGGGCTCGCGCTGGCGACGCGGGTCCGTCGACGCGGCGGCGGCTCCGGATCGGGCTCCGGCTCCGGGGGCGGCTCCTCTTCTTCCGCCGGGCGCGCCGCCTCGGCCTCGGCCGCCTCGAGCCGCACGAGCAGCTCCGAGGCCGACAGCAAGGTGAGCTGCGCGAGGGCCGCCAGCTCCTGCGCCGTCTCGTGATCGCCGCGGGCCGCGTGATCCCGCGCGAGCCGATCGAGTCGCACCACCGCCTCGGCGACCTCGGGCGCGTCCGCGTGGACCCGATTCAGACGCTGACGCTGAATCTCCGGCAGGAGCCGCGGCGCCGGTCGCGCCGTCTCCGACCGGGGCGCGGCCGCGCACGCCGAGAGCGCGAGCGCGACGAGGACGAGGGCACTTCGTACGTCCATCGAGGTCGTTCGCGCTACCACGCGCGGGGCTCGTGTTCAAAGGCTTCACGCCCGCGTCACGCGAAAGACATGCTTCCGTACAACGACGCGCGCTCTCGTCCGCTCCTGCCGGATGCAGACGTTCACTCGCAGCTGACGCGACGGAAGGTGTAGGGCTCGTCGATGTCGAAGGCGCCGTCGTTGTTGATCGCGTCGAAGACCTCGCGCATCACGTCGACCGAGCCGGAGAAGTTGTCGGGGGCGTACTGGGTGTCGCGGTTCGGGCAGTCCGCGCGCACGAGCCGCGCCCGACTGGATCCGAAGGTCATGCGCCGCCCGTCGAAGTGACCGCGCGCCCGCATGCGCCAGGTGTGGTCCATGCCGAACGCGGTGCACTCGCCCGGCACCGGGGTGCCGGCGGAGCCCGACCAGATCCGGCTGGTGATCGTGCCGGTGAGCGCGTTGGTGTCGGCGTCGCGCGAGACGTCGAGCATGAAGCGCACCCAGGTGCGATCGCCGGAGCGGTACTTCTGGGAGCGCCACGTCCCGGCCACCGGATCCTGGCAGGCGCCGCCTCCGGGGAGGAGCGCGCGGCGCGCGGTGACGGTCGTACCGCCGAGCCCGGCCGCGCCGAGGATGAGCGCCGCCGGATCGCCCGCCTGCGTGCCCGCGGTGGTGCCCTCGTCCCCCGTGCCCCCGGACTCGAGGGCCTCGCCCGGCGCCTCGTCGTCGCCGGCGACGTCGGTCGAGTCGCCCGTCTGCGGCAGCGCCCGCGCCACCCGCTCCCGGCCTCGAGCCGCCTGCGGCTCCGGCTCCGGCTCGGAGGCGCCGTCCTCGGGCGCGCGCGTGCGCTCCGCGCCCTGACCCAGGTCCACGGTGAGCTCGCCCTCGAGCCGGGCCCCGGCGCTCCGCTCGTTCGGTCGCTGCGGCTCGACGTGCGCCGACGCTTGCCCCCGGAAGCCCTCGCCCGGCAGCGCCCCGGTCGCCGGCGCGTCGCGCGGGCCGCGGACCTCGAGCTCGATCGAGCGCCCGCCGAAGCCGTCCCCCGTCGGCGCGCCGCGCCCCAGCCTCAGCGCGCCCGCGCCCCACACGCCGAAGGTGACCCACAGGATGATCGCGTGGGCGACGATCGACACCACGACCCACGGCCAGACGGGCGGCTTCAGCGGCATCTCGGCGCGGGCGGGCACGGCCGGAGTCTGCGGCGTCGTGACGGCCTCCGCTACTTCACGCGCTCGGGCCGGCCCCAGAAGTAGCCCTGGCCGAGCTGGCAGCCGATCTCGGCGCAGACCTGGGCCTCCTCGGGGCGCTCGATCCCCTCGGCGAGGACCTCCACGTCCATGTCGCGCATCACCGCGACCAGCGCCTTGACCAGCTCGCGCCGCTTGGCGTGCCGGTCGATGTCGCGCACGAGCGCCATGTCGAGCTTGATGATGTCGGGCGGCACGTCCACCAGCTCCATCAGCCGCGACTGGCCGGCGCCGAAGTCGTCGTACGCGAGGCCGATGCCGAGGGAGCGCAGCTGGTTGCGGATGCGCGCCATCGCCTCGAGGTCGGTCACCGCCCCCTCGTGGATCTCGAGCACCGCCCGCTGATCGGGGCCCATCCCGGCCGCCATCGCCCGGAAGCTGTCGGCGAGGTGCTCGGGCTCCTCCATCTCGAGGCGGTGCAGGTTGAAGAAGATGCGGGCGGGCCCCTGGGGCAGCTCCGCGAGCGACACCTCGCGCATCATGCGGGACAGCTGCGCGCCGAAGCCTCGCTCGCTCGCGATGCGCAGCATGTCGCCGACCCCGTAGGCGCCGCCGCGATCCGGGTCGATCCGGGCGAGGCTCTCGTAGCCGACCACCGCGCCGTCCCCGAGCCGGACGATCGGCTGGTAGACCGGGTAGAGCGCGCGCGCCGCGAGGATGCGGCCGAGGTCGTTCGACTCCCGGATGATCTGCTGCTGGCGATCGTCGACGCTGGTGAGCGTGACCTCGGGCGCGCTCCGGGTGCGGCCGATGCCGAAGCGCAGCTCGGCGTGAGCGACGTGCAGGATGTCGCCCGGCTGCAGCGGGTGCTGGTCGACCCGCTCGCCGTTGACGAAGGTGCCGTTGGTGCTGCCCAGGTCGCGCACCAGGTAGCCCTCGCCGGCCGAGACGATCTCGGCGTGGAAGCTCGAGACCTGCTGCGAGTAGATCGTGTGATCCGCCTCGGAGCTGCGGCCGATGGTGAACGGCAGCCGATGCACGACCACCCGCTGCGCGGGCTTCCCTCGCTCGGGGTAGTGCTCCAGATACGGACGCTTGCGGCGCCGCTCTCTGCGATCGGTGACCAAGACGCGGCCAGTCTACCGCCATCTCGCCCGGGCCGCGCCCCGCGTTATGGTGAGGGGCTCCCCGCCATGATGCACCTGACCTACAGCAACCGGACCGAGGCGCTGCTCGACGCGCTGGTGCGGCGGCTCGACGCGCGCCGCCGGGAGGGCGCCGACCCGCTCGAGCCCACCTGGATCGTGGTGCCGAACCGGAACGTGGAGCGCTACGTCGAGCTGGGTGTGGCGACGCGCCTCGGGGTCGCGGCCAACCTGCGCTTCGAGCGTCTCGCCGGCTTCGTGCAGGGCTGGCTCGGCGACTCGCTGCTCCTCGGCGACGCGTTCCTGGCCCGGGTGCTGCGCGGCCTGCTCGACGCGCCGCTGCTCGAGGACCCGGCGATGGCCCCGGTCCGCCGCTACCTCGCCGGCGCGGGGGACGCGCCCGACGCGATCGATCTCCGGCGCGCGCAGCTCGCGCTCCACGTCGCCCACCTCTTCGAGGAGTACGGCTTCTCGCGCCCGGAGCTGCTGGCCGCGTGGACGGCGGACGAGGCGCGCTTCGTCGGCACCGCGCACGAGGCCGCCGAGGGCTGGCAGCGGGCGCTGTTCCGCTTCGCGCGGGCGCACCCGGCGAGCGAGGGCATGCGCACCCTCGACGAGGCGCTGTCGTCGGCCGGCCCGCCGCCCGCGCCCGAGGTGCAGGTCTTCGGGCTCTCCTACGTGGCCCGCATCTTCTCGCGCCTCTTCGCCGAGCTGTCGCAGCGCTGCGACCTCCAGCTCTACGCGCTGAACCCCTGCGAGGAGTTCTGGGAGGACCTCGAGACCGAAGGCGAGCTGCGGCGGCGGCGCAAGCGGACGAGCGGCGCCGAGCCGGACTGGCTCTTCGAGGACGAGGACCCCTTCCAGCTCTCGGTCGACACCGAGACCCCGCTGCTCCGGCTCTGGGGCCGGCCGGGGCGCGAGCACGTGCGGCTGCTCGACGCGCTGACCGAGTGCGACTTCACGCCGGCCTTCGTCGACCCGCTCCGCGCGCGCGCCAGCCAAGACGACGCCCTGCCTCTCTTCCGCGGGCTGCACGAGCCGACCTTGCTCGAGCACCTCCAGCACGACGTGCTCTCCCGGGCCCCCCGCCGCGAGCGCCCGGCGCGCGACCTCAAGGACGACAGCGTGCAGGTCTTCGCCTGCCCGAGCGTGCGGCGCGAGGTCGAGACGGTGGCGGCGGAGATCTGGTCGCTCGTCGAGCGCACGCCCGACCTGACCTTCGATCGGATCGCGGTGCTGGTGAACGGGCCGGATCGCGACCTCTACCTCCCGCACATCGCGGCGGTGTTCGAGGAGGCGCACCGCATCCCCTTCAACGTCACCGATCTCTCGCTCTCCTCGGTCAGCCCGCTGCTCGAGGGCGCGCTCCGGCTGGTGGACCTGCCCATGTCCCGCTTCACCCGCCCCGACGTGCTCGGCGTGGTCACCCACCCCGCCGTCCGCGCGCGCGCGCCCGAGATCGACGCGCATCACTGGGTGGAGCTGGTGGACCGCCTCGGCATCTTCCACGGGCTCGACCGCGAGGCGCACGCCGGCACCTACGTGGAGGGCGACGATCTCCTCTCGTGGGAGCAGGGCGTGACCCGGATCGCGCTCGGCGCGTTCATGAGCGGCGCGCGGAGCGGCGACGGACGCTTCGTGTCGGTGGCGGGCGGTCGCTACCTCCCGGAGGAGCCGGCGCTGGGAGACCGCGGCGACGCGCGGCTCGCGCTCCTGCTGCGCTCGCTGATGAGCGACGTGCGCTTCGCCCGCGAGGCGGAGCTGAGCCTGAGCGAGTGGTCGCGCTTCCTCGGCGAGCTGCTCTCCGCCTACCTCACGCCCACCGACGAGCGCGAGGAGACGGCGCTGCGGCGAGCCCTGAGCGCGGTGCAGGCCCTGAGCGGGCTCGACCTCGACGGCGCGAAGGTGCGCTACCCGGTCGCGCACGAGCTGGCGATCGGCCGGCTCGAGGAGCTGGGCGGCGGGCGCGGGCAGCACCTCGCCGACGGCGTGGTCGTCTCGTCGCTCATGCCGATGCGCGCGATCCCCTTCCGCGCGATCTTCGTGCTCGGGCTCGGCGAGGGTCGCTTCCCCGCGTCGGACCGGCGCGACTCGATGGATCTGCGCGCGGCGCGGCGACAGGCCGGCGACGTGACCCCGCCCGAGCGCGACCGCTACACGTTCCTGGAGACCCTGCTCTGCGCGCGCGAGCGGCTCTACCTCTCCTACGTCGCGCGCGACGAGCACACCGGCGACGCGCTGAGCCCGTCGACCGTGGTGGAGGAGCTGCTCGACGTGATCGACGCGGGCTACCTCGAGGGCGCGCGCGGTCGCATCGTCTCGAAGCCGGCGCTCAAGCGACACGAGGCCGAGGGCCTCGCGCGGGTGCTGCCTCAGGCCGGCGCCGAGCACCGGGCGCGCCAGCTGGGTCACGCGCTTCAGCGCAGCCTGAGCGAGGACGGTCGCGCCGAGGCGCTCGGGGCGGCCGGCGTCTCGGAGGCCACCCGGCGCGTGGTGCGCGATCCCGCCCTCTCGCGTCTGCTCGGCCTCGCGTCGATCCCGGAGCGGCGCCGCTCGGAGCGGGGCGCGCGCACGCTGCGGCTGTCGCTCTCGGCCCTCCGGAAGTTTTTGGAGTGCCCGCTCCAGGGCTGGACCCGCGCGGTGCTGCGGCTCGAGGAGGACGAGCTGCACGCGGGAGAGGCCTCCGCCGACGAGCCGTTCGCGCCGTCGATGCTGGACGCGACGATGACCCTGCGCGGCGCGTTCGTGGACGCGGCGCTCGGGCGGGCGTCGATGCGCGACGCCTACGCCGCCCGGATCGCCGAGCAGCAAGCGCACGGACGCTGGCCCCTCGGCGCCATCGCGCACGTGGAGGCGGCGCGGCACTTCGAGGTGCTCGACCGGTGGCAGGCGGCGTGGGACGCGTTGGGCCCGGCCGAGGAGATCGCGCGCCTCCGCTTCGGCGCAGCCCAGGCGGCCGAGGCGAGCGAGCGCATCGCCGATCCCATCGTGCTGACCTTCGACGACGATCCGCGCGAGCGCGGCAGCGGCCGGCCGCTCCGGGTGGAGCTGGTGGGGCGCACGGAGCTGCTCCGGCTCGGCGCGGCGCGCGCGTCGGTCACCCCGCTGCTGCGTCGCGTCCCGGGCCAGCGCGGGCAGGTCAACGAGCTGCGCTACGCGCTCCGCGCCTTCTTCGACCACGCCGCCCTCAGCGCGAGCGGCGCGCCTCCCGCGCGTCACGTGGCCGCGCAGCTCTACGGCGATCAGGACGGCGCCGGCCCGGTCGAGATCGGCTTCCGCGCGCTCGAGGCGACCGAGGCGCACGCATGGCTGAAGGGCCTGGTGCGCGAGATGCTCGGACGATCGCACGCCTACTTGATGCCCATCGAGGCGGTGCTGCGGCTCGCCGACCGCGTCGACGACGTGCGCGGCGAGGCCCTGGTCGAGTCGGTGGTCTACGTCGCCGAGCGCTGGAGCGGCGGACAGTCCCGCTACGGCCCCGTGCGCGACGCGCTGGCCCACGCGCCTCCTCCGCCCGGCGAGGCCGAGGACTTCCTCGAGCGCCGCTTCGCCTTCCCGCTCCGCAGCCGGGAGGGCGCGCGATGACCCTCGGCTGGCGAGCGCACGGCGCGGCCCGGATCCGCGCGGGCTTCGGCCCCGATCCCCGGCTGCCGGGGGAGCTGCCCGAGCTCGTCCGGGAGCAGCTCGGCCGCTCGGAGATCGAAGAGGAGGACGCGCACCTCGCCTGGGAGCTCGCCCGGCTCGCGCCCCTCGACGACCCGGACGATCACCTCGCGCTCCTGTCGATCCTGCTCGTCGCGCTCGAGGCGCTCGGGCGGGGCTCGACCCGGGTCGCGCTCGCGAGCGTGGCGCCGCGGGCCCGCGCGCTGATGGCCGCCGACCCCGCCCTGCTCGCCCGGGTCGAGGCGATGCTCGACGATCCGCCGGAGCTCTTCGGCCCGCCCGAGGCGCGCCGGCCGCTGGTGATCGAGGACGGCCACCTCTACCTGGAGCGGGTGCGCGCGGTGGAGGCCCGGCTCGCGGAGCGCATCGGCGCGCGCGGGCGCCTCACGCTGACGTCGCTCGACGGCGACGCTGCCTTGAACCATCTGCGCGAGCGCCCGGCGCATGGCCCCCGCGGACCGATGCGGCTCACCGACGAGCAGGAGGAGGCGGTGGTCACCGCGCTCCGCGCGCCGCTGTCGGTCATCAGCGGCGGGCCGGGCACCGGGAAGACCTCGATCGTGGTCGCGATCCTCCGGGCCGCGCTCGCCCAGCTCGATCTCGACCCGAGCGCGATCGCCCTCGCCGCGCCCACCGGCAAGGCGGCCGATCGCATGCGCCGCGCGATCGAGGGCGGCCTGCGCGCGGTCGCCGAGCCGAGCCCCACCGACGGCGCGCTCCTCGAGGCGCTGCCCGAGCCGCGCACCCTGCACCGCCTCCTCGGCTGGTCGCCCGCGCGCGGCGCTTTTCGCCACCACGTCGGCAACCCGCTGAGCGAGCGCCTGGTGGTGATCGACGAGTCGTCGATGATCGACGTCTTCCTGATGGAGCGCCTCGTCGAGTCGCTGCACCCCGAGGCGCGCCTCGTCCTCCTCGGCGACGCCGAGCAGCTGCCCAGCGTCGCGGCCGGCGCCGTCTTCCGCGACCTCGGCGCCGCGCCCGGCGTCGCCTCGGTGCACCTCCGCCAGAGCCACCGCATGGACCCGACCCAGCCGGCGGGCTTCAACGTGCTCGCGGTCGCGGGCGCGCTCAACGCCGGCCGGGTGCCGCCCACCGCGCCGCTCGCGGACGACCTGCCCGCGCAGCCCGACGCGCTCGGCCGCCTCGACGCGCTCCCGCCCCGGCTCGAGGCGCTCGGCGGCGTCTTCCTCTTCGAGCCGACCGCGCCGATCGACCGCGAGCGCTTCCTCGACCGCTGGTACGCCGAGCGCGTGCGCGGCCCCGCCGAGATCCGCCGCCTCGCCTCCCGCACCTGGGCGCACGACGGCGGCCGGCTGCTCGACCCCGAGGGCCTCGAGGCGCTCTTCGGCTTCATGGAGCGCGCCCGCCTCCTCTGCGTGACCCGCTCCGCCGCCCGCCCGACCGGCGTCGACGCGATCAACGAGAGCCTGCACCGCCGCTTCACCGAGGACGCGCGCGCCTCGGTCGGCGCCTCGCTGCTCCTCGCCGGCGAGCCCATCCTCGTGCACCGCAACGACTACGAGCGCGGCCTCTTCAACGGCGACCAGGGCCTCGTGCTCTTCGCCGCCGAAGAGGGCGAGCCCCCGCGCCCGGCCGCCGTCTTCCGCCGCGAGGACGGCTTCGTCGCCCACCCCATCGAGGCGGTCCGCGGCGCCATCGACCTCGGCTACGCCACCACCGTGCACAAGGCCCAGGGCAGCGAGCACGACGCCGTCGCCCTCCTCCTCCCCGACACCGACAGCCCGCGCCTCCTCACCCGCGAGATCGTCTACACCGCCGTCACCCGCGCCCGCCGCTCCGTCCTGGTCGTCGGCACCAAAGAGCTCCTCGAGCGCGCCGCCGCCCGCCGCATCGAGCGCTCCTCCGGCATCGCCGAGCGCCTGACGGCCGCGCCGACGGACCCGTAACTGTCCCGGGTGCGCCACCGCCGAAAGACGATATGACGACGAGCGTCCCCGTCCGGGCGCGCCCCCACTACTTCGCCAGCGCCGCCACGGCCTCGACCCGCGCCTCCGCCGGGAAGACCACCCGGAGCTCGCGGCCGTCCGCCAGACGCCAGGTGTCGACGGCCTCCGCGAGGATCAGCAGATAGGTTCGACACTCCTCGGGTGGGAGCGGCGGCAGCTCGGCATGCACCAGCACCAGATTCCGTGTCTCGAGCCAGCTCGAGTCTCGAAGACAATCGGACAGGGCATCCCAGTTGAAGCCGAAGTAGCCCGGGAGCCGCAACTGCTTCGAGAGCGCCTGCAGCAACTCCGACTTGCTCGCGAGCTCCGCCGGGAGCCGAGCGACGTGGGCGTCCGTCGCTGCGACGACCTCCTCGTCCGTGAATTCGAACGGCAACTCTCGAGTCATCCCGCGCTCCACGGCAACTCTCCGCCCCGACAACTGGGGACGCTCGTCGTCATATCGTCTTTCGTCCCCCTGGGAATCAGAACGTCTGGTGTGGCTGCGAGCACTCCGGGGTGAATACCTCATCCATGTCGACTTCTCTGGGTGGATCGATTTCCTCGAGACGGGAGTGGACCTCCGCACCGTCGAGAGACTCGGCCCGGATCATGTCGAGGGAGAGCAACTCCTCGAGTCGCCACCGCACGAGCTGCCCCGCCCCGTTCCTGTACTCCTCTTCCTGTGCACGCCCCACTTCGAGGGCCCTCTCGAAGGCGTCGTCGAAGTCAGTTGCTCGAAAGATGTGAACGGAGTCATTCGCCATCACGCATCCCTCCCCTTCCACCAAGCAGACCCGCCGCACGGTGGAACTGAACCAAGACCCCTCGGTCATCTGACGATCTCCCATCGGTAGAAAGCTTGCGGACAACTGGGGACGCTCGTCGTCACATCGTCTTTCGCCCCCTCCGGACGCTGACCACCCGGGCCGGCGCCTCCACCCAGGTGGACAGCTCGAGGCCCGCGCCGTTCGAGAAGGCGATCGTGAGCCGGTCGGTCTCCATCCTGACCTCGGACACCGCGGCGCCTCTCGACTGCAGCAGATCCGCCAGGTCCACCAGCGGGTCGCCCTCCTCGAGGTAGTCCTCGATGCTCAGATCCGGAACCTCTTCCCAGCGGAGGCTCCCCTCCTCCAGGGAGAAGCAGTGCCAGCTGGGTCCGAGCCGGATGAACATCGTCTCCACCGCGGTCAGGTCCTCCGACGCGATCGCGAGAAACTCGTGACACTCGAGGCCCTCGACCTCGTGCACGACCGTCGTCTCGTGATGGCGAGAGACGAGCTCTCTGTCCGACCCCTTGGCGGGAACGTAGTCGTCGTACTCCCACTGGAAGTAGCGCTGCAGCTTCTGGACGCACTGCACCCACGACTCTCCGTCACAGGAGGCCACCAGCTCTGCGAGGGAGCGGAGGAGCTCATCGACCGAGTAGTGCGCGACGACGAACAGCGCGCGCTTGCTGATGAACATCTCCCCCTGACGCTGGAGCCTCCGAAGTCCCTCGGGAGTGGCCACCATGACGTCGAACACATCGGCTCCCTCTTCGCCCGCGGGCCCGATCTCCATCTGCAGGAGGAAGCACACGTCTTCGAGCGACGCGGGCTGCCATTCCTGGAGCTCGACGTCGGGCGAGTGCATCGACTTGATGATCGGGTCCATCATCGCGGCGTCCCGAAGAGGGGAACGAGTCCATGGCATCGAACGGCCCGCTCGCAAGCGTGTTCGTCCTGACCCTAAGAATCTTGTAGGAGCTCGAGCGAGGCGGCGATTCCCTTCAGCGGCTGGAAGTCCGTCTTCCACATGTCGAGCTCGAAGGGCTCCCCCGAACGATTCGCGTAGAGCGTCGCGATGACGGGGACTCCATCGGCGTCCTCGAACCGAGCCGCGGCCAGGACGCGCCCGAGCTGCCGGTCTCGGAGGGGAGGATCGGTGGGGTACAGGCGAAGCGATCCCATGCCGCCGTCGTCCATGTCCTCGACCCGGAGGCTCCGGACCCAACGCGCCGGCAGAGGCGAGCCGTCGGCCAGGAAGCTCAACAAGCGGAGCTCGTCCGCCGTCGGCTCACGCAGGGGCACTTCGACTACGCGATCCAGTCGCCCGTGAGGCCGCCCGCCGTCGCGTAGATCTCGCCCGCGAGGAGCTCGTGCTTCAGGTTCGCCGTGCGCTCGAGCACGAGGTACTCGTGGTAGGTGAAGCGGCGTCGGGCGGGGACGATCATCGCGACCCGAGCGTACCGTGGTCGCCCTCGCCCTGCTCTCCGGGTCTCGCTCACATCGGCGGGTCGGGCGGGCCGGCGTCGAAGCCGGCGCCCGGGCCGGCGTCGGGGACGCTGGCGTCCACGGGCTCGGGGCGGCGGGCGCAGACGCGGCCCTCACAGGTGAGATCGTCCGCGCAGATGCCCTGGCCGTCGCCGCAGGCCTCGCCGACGGAGAGCCGGTTGACGGAGCCGTCGACGATGGCGCGGCGGACCCGCGTCTGCCCGGCTCGGGCGGAGATGGAGATGATCGCCGGCTCGTGGGCGAGCATGTCGCAGCTCGCGCGGGTGAGCGGGTCGAAGCAGCAGACGTCGACGCGGTTGCCGGTCACGGGAAGCGAGAACTCGTAGATCGTGTGCGGCCGAGCCTGGGTGGGGCTCGGACCGAAGCCGTATGCGCCCTCGGCGCCGACGGAGGCGGGCTCCCCGTTGCGCTCCACCTCGACGTGCCCGTCGCCGTAGACGCGCAGGTCGAACCAGGTCTCGCCGACGCGGATCTGGAAGTAGTTGAAGCAGTCGGGCCGGATGCCCTCGACGTTCGCGCGCCAGTCGTTGAGGAAGTAGAGCCGCCCCTCGTGGTAGTCGACGTAGACGTCGGTGAAGAGCCCCTCGAGGCGCTCGGCGTCCCTCCACTCGTCGCCGGTGAACTGGCCGTCGACCACGTGCTGGTCGCTCGAGGTCTGCTCGCGCCAGCGCCCCTCGGCGTCCTGGACACGGCAGCTCCCGCGGTCGCAGTCGGGACCGCTGCACGGGCAGACCTGCTCCGAGGTCTCGACACACTCGCGCGTCTCTTCGTCGCAGACCACGCGCGTCTGCGTGACGGGACGGCTGCCGTCAGGGCATTCCAGCTCGTTGCACGAGGAGCCGAGCGCGAGCAACGCGAGCGAGCACATGAGAGTTCGGGGGGTCATCGCATCGTTCTCCAGGTTCGGGTCAGGGCAGCTCCGCGGCGCCGAGGAGGCGGACCCCACGGCTGCGGCTGCTGAACGCGGCGTCGAGCTCGCCGTCACCGTCGAAGTCGCCGAGGGCCACGGACTCGCCGAGCCGGTCGCCGCCGACCGTGAGGGGGCTGCCGCTCCAGTCGCGGCGGCTCGTGAGATCGGGCGTGGACAGCACGCGCAGGGCGCCCCGGCAGGCGTCACCTTCGCACGCGTCGCCCGGGCAGCCGAGCAACACCACGGACGCTCGCTCGCGGGCGCCCAGCACGCAGCCGGGCGAGCCGGTGTCGAGGCTGGCGACCTCGGTCACCTCCGAAGACGCGAGCCGATAGGCGACCAGGCGATCGGAGGCGCCCGTCCCGCGCCAGAGGACCACGACGCCACCGCTCGCGTGGGCGACCAGGCTCGCGGGCTCGGGCCCCGGGATGCGCGCGCTGGGCGCTCGGCCGTCCGGAGGCAGGGCCACCGGGCCCGGGTAGACGGCGACCCCGCCGGGCTCGGCGATCGCGAGGTCGTCGCGGCCGTCGCCGTCCACGTCGCCGAGCCCGAAGACCGCGCCGAGATCGCTGGGGGCGTCGAGCCGCGCGTCGACGAGGGGCGCGGCGCCGGGATGGATCCAGGCGCGCCCGTCGCGGGCTTCGATCCAGAGCTCGTCCGCGCCGTCCCCGTCGAGGTCGCCGAGGGCCCGCACGCTCGCGCCGTGAGGGGTCAGAGACGGCAGCGCCTCGAGCCGGTCCGGCAGGGCGCGCGAGGGGGCGCCGGCGAGGAGGTGGACGGCGCCCTCACCCTCCACCGAGAGGGCGACCGCGAGGTCGAGCACTCCGTCCCCGTCGAAGTCTCCCGCCGCGAGCCCGCCGCGGACGTCGACCGGCGCGCTCGCTCCGTCGCGAACGACGCGCGACTCGAAAGACTCGCCGAGCAGGGCGTGATCGAGCTCGTCCTCGACGCTCGTCGGCACGTCGACGCCGCCGTAGAGCAGGCGGAGGCGCGGCGCGAGCCGGGGCCGGGCGCGCTCGGCGAGCAGCTCGAGGACCGCGAGGTCGTCGCGGCCGTCCCCGTCGAGGTCGACGAGCGCGATGCCGAGCACCGCGGAGGAGGTCGTGGCGACGCCGGCGTCCGGAGCGGGCTGCGCGTCGGCCTGCGCGTCGATCGCCGCGTCGCCCCCGCTCGTCGCGACGTGCGAGTCGTAGGTGCAGCCGAGGGCCAGCAGCGCGAAGAGCGCCCGGGTCATGGCGCCTCCTCGAGCGCCGCGCGGGCGCGCTCGGCGAGCCGCTCCCGCTCCACATCGAGCTGCCCCTCCGCGAAGCGGCGGCGGTGCTCGGCGGCGAGCCGGAGCGTCGCTCGGGGGTCGTGCGCGAGCGACCGGCGCATGCGCTGCACGAGGGCGAGCTCCGCGGCGAAGTCGTTCTGCGCGGGGGCCTCCTCGGGTCGCGGGGGCGCGGGAGCGCGGATCGCTCGGCGTGGCGCGGCCGGAGCCTCCTCGGACGCCTCCACCTCGACGGGCGCCTCGATGGGCGCCTGGACGGGCGCCTCGACGGCCGCTTCGACCTGCGGCTCGACGTCGGGCGCGACGGGCGCTGCGGGCGCAGGCGGAGCCTCGGGCGCCAGCTCGCGCGGGGTCGGCGCGCGCTCCGGCTCGGGCGCCGGCGGGTCGCCGAGCAGCCAGATCGCGCCGGCGGCCACGAGCGCGACCCCGAGGGCGATCCAGAGCTTGCCCGCCCAGAGCGCGAGGCCGCTCTGGCCGGCGACGCCCGTCGCAGCGGTCGCGTCGGTGGGCCAGACGTCGGGCCCGGCGCCGATCTCGGCCGCGATGCCGCGGGAGATCCGGGCGAGCGCCTCGGGGTCGTCGTCGAGCGTCGCGCTGCGCAGGACCTCGTGCAGCTCCGGGTCGTCGACCAGGCGTCGAGGGTCGCTCATGTCGTCCTCCGGGACGGCGCGGCGACGGCCAGCTCCTGCCGAGCGAGCGCCTTGCGCACGATCTCCCGCGCCGCGTGGAGGCGCGTGTACGCGGTCTGGACCGGGATCTCGAGCAGCTTCGCCACCTCTGGCATCGACAGCTCCTCGAGCTCGTAGAGCACCAGCACCTCGCGCTTGTCGTCGTCGAGCCGAGAGAGCGCGTCATCGAGCCGACGGCGCGCCTCGCTGCGCCGCACCGCGCGCTCCTGCGCCGGCGGGACGGCGACCTCGATCTCCTCGCTCCGGCGGGCGCGCCGCTGACGCTTGCGGTGGTCGGCGAGCACGCGGCGCAGGATGCCGAAGAGCACGGCCCGGACCGGGGCGTCGCGCTCGAGCAGCTCCGGTCGCCGATGCAGCACGACGAAGACCTGCTGGGTGAGGTCTTCGGCGTCGCTCGGCGTGGCCCCGAGCCTGCGGATCGTCCTGAGCACGAACGCACCTTCCTCCCGGAACACCCGGGCGAGCGAGCGCGCCTCAGCGGGAGACGTGGGGACGCGTTCGCTCATCGTGAGAAGCCATGGACGCTCGGGACCGGGGTTATGGAAAAAAGTGGAGGCCGACCCACGCGACGACGCCACCGAAGACGGGAGCGAAGTCGAGCGCGACCGCGCGGGGGTCGGTCTGGGTGGAGACGACGAGGGTCGGCGTCCAGAGCGGGACGCCGAGCAGCGCGTCGAGGCGGAAGGAGAGCGCGTCGAAGGACAGCTCGGCGCGCGCCCGGAGATCGGCGGCCAGCCAGGGATCGGTGCGCGCGAGCGACTCGACGTCGAAGCCGGACGCCCGCGTGTCGAGCGCGCCGAGGGCGAGCCCCGCGCAGCCGCCGAGCCAGAGCTCCCGCGCGACCTCTCCTCCCGGACACCCGCTGAGCCGCGCCGCGTACCAGAAGAGCGCGAGCGAGCCCTCGCGCACCGCGACGTCCCGAGGCAGCGCGGCGACGAGGCCCAGCTCGATGGAGATGGGAGCGGCGCCCCGCCAGGCCACCGACAGCTCCGCCGCGAAGCCGCTGGCGGGGCTCCGCTCGCCGAGCCAGGCGCCGACGTGGACGGAGACGCGCTGCGGGTCGTCGGGAGACGGCTCCTCGGGCGGCGCCGGGCTCGGCGGCTGCGCCTCCGGCTCGGGCTCCGGCGCTCGCTCGGGCGCTGGCTCGGCCGGCGGCGCGGGCTGCGCGGCGACCGCCTCCTCCCACTCCGCGACCGCCACGCCCACGATGAGCGCGACCGCCTCGGGCAGCCGCCCCGCCTCCTCGGCCGGCAGGGCGATCTGGCGCGAAGCCACCGCGCGCGCCGAGGCGACGGTGACCTCGACCGCGACCGACGCCCCGCAACGCACCCGCACCCGCACCGCCACGTCCCGGCCGCCCAGCTCCGCCATCGCGGCGGCCCGCAGCGCCTCCGCCCGCACGCACTCCCCCGCCAGCTCGAGCGCCACCGGCCCGACCTGCTGCGCGCGCGCCGCCCCCGCGACCCAGACCACCGCAAGGCACGCGAGGACCCCCGAGCTCACACACCGCATGCGCGGTGGACAGTGACGGATGCCGGAGCCGGCCTCAACCGACGTAGAGGGGCGCGGGGCGTGAGGATTCGCGCACCCCGGTTGGTGGACAGGTCGACGGCGGCGTTCAATATTTCCGCTGGCCGAGCGGCCGGAATCCCAGCGAGAGGCTCGAGATGCTGCGTCACACCGCCGACCTACGCTCGATCGCGTTCGTCCTGACCTACTTCGTGCTCATCGGCGTCGCCTACACGGTGGCGATGCCCTGGTACGCGTGGATCGGGCTGGCGGGCGTGCTGAGCCTGCTGTCGTTCTTCTGCGCGGTCATCACCCACAACACCGTGCACTGCCCGGTGTTCAAGAGCCGCGGGCTCAACAGCATCTTCCAGGTCGCGCTGAGCCTGACCTACGGCCACCCGGTGAGCATGTTCGTGCCCGGGCACAACCTCAGCCACCACAAGTACACGCAGCAGACCCGGGACCGGATGCGCACCGACAAGATGCGTTTCCGCTGGAATCTGCTGAATCAGCTCTTCTTCATGTTCGTGGTGGGCCCGCCGATCTTCAAGGACAACGCCCGCTTCGTGAAGGCCATGAAGACCAAGAACCCGAAGTGGTACCGGCAGTTCATCGTCGAGCTGGTGGTCTACGTGGTGTTCCTGGCGGTGCTCCTGGTGCTCGACCCGATCAAGTTCGTCGTCTTCGTGCTCATCCCGCACCAGTACGCGGCGTGGGGCATCATGGGCATCAACTTCGTGCAGCACGACGGCTGCGACGGGAGCCACGAGTTCAACCACTCGCGGAACTTCACCGGCAAGCTCGTCAACTGGTTCACCTTCAACAACGGCTTCCACGGGATGCACCACATGCGCCCCGGCCTGCACTGGAGCCTGCTGCCCGCCGCCCACGCGAAGGAGCTGGGGCCGTTCATCCACCCGAACCTCGATCGGAAGAGCCTGCTGAAGTACTGCTTCGAGGCCTACGTGTGGCCCGGCAAGCGGCTCGACTACGAGGGCAACCCGGTGGTCCTGGACGCGCCGCGCGAGGACGACGACTGGATGCCGGCGACGCTCAAGAAGGAGCTCGACATCTACGACGCCGACTATGTCCCGTCCGCCCAGGCGTAGCGTAGGCTACGCCGCGGCGAACACGACGAGGCCGGCGACGAGCACGAGCAGGCCGAGCAACTCGCGGAGGCCCACCTTCTCCTTCAGCCAGAGCGCGCTCAGGCCGATGGTGAGCGGGTAGGTCAGCGTGATCCAGACGCTCAGCTCGCGCAGCGTCATGCCGTGGAGCGCGAGCTGGGTCAGCAGCGTCATGCCGAAGAGGAAGGCGTAGCCGACGATCAGGCGCCAGCTCGTGAAGATGCGGAGGCCGCTCGAGGCGCGGGTGCTCGCCTGCTTCACCAGCACCTGCCCCAGCCCGGTCATGAGCACCGCGGCGAGCACGTAGGCGTGCGCCGGCCCGAGCGAGCTCATCGATCCCTCCCGGCGAGGATCCAGACGCCGAGGGCGACGAGGGCCATGCCGACCACGTGCTGCCCGCCCACCGACTCGCCGAGCAGCGCCGCCGCGCCGACCAGGTTGAGCGGGGGGATGAACGCGGTGAACGGATAGGCGCGGCTCAGCGGGATGCGGCGCAGGACGAACGGCCACACCAGCCCGTTCACGGCCAGGAACGCGACGCTGCCGAAGAAGAAGGGGTCGACCCAGCTCTGGACCGCCGACTCCGACGCGGTGCGCAGGCCCGCCACGCGCTGACAGAGGAAAGCCCCGACCTGCACCAGGATGCTGACCGCGAGGAGCGACGCCGCGACGAGGTCGAAGCCCTGGAGGCGAGGCTGGGTCGCGTCGGCCACGAAGGTTCGATAGCCCCCGCGGCCGGATCGTCATTGCGATCCGGGGCACGACACGCGCGCGATCGACGTCGGCTTGCTCGATACACCTCTCCTGGGTCAGAACCTCCACCTGGTCCATCATCTCTTCCCGCGGGTGCCCTTCTACCGCTACCGGGCCGTCTTCGAGGCGGCGCGCGCGCGGATCGAAGCCGAGGGCGCCCCGGTCGTCCGCCTGCCCGGCGCGGCGCGCCCCGTCACGGAGGATTCATGAGCGAGCTCTACTGGTCCGAGCCCTACAACGAGCGATTCGTCGAGGCTCTCAATCGGGATCCGCGCTTCCAGAAAGCCGCGAAGAAGTTCGACGACGCCGTCGTGTTCCGCTGCCTGGGCACCCCGGAGGGCAAGGACGTCTCGGTCACCTACCGCATCGTGAAGGGCAAGGTCACGATGGAGCGTCGCGAGGGCAAGGCGCCCGCGCCGGAGATCCGCGGCGAGCGGCTCGAGGGCGCCTTCGCCCGCACCACCGCGCCCTACGATCTGTGGGTGAAGCTCGACAAGGGCGACATCAGCGTCGCCCGCGCCATCGCCTCGCCCGACTACCAGGTCGAGGGATCGAAGCTGAAGATCATGCGCCACGTCGCCGTGTTCCAGGCGATGGCCGCGGTCGGCGCCGACACCCCCAAGCGCTACGCCTGATTTCGGGGGAACCTTCGCGGGCGCGCGGCCTCCCACCGCGCGATGCGATGGTGGGGGATCGGGCTCCTGGGGATCGCGAGCGCCGTGGCGGCGGTCGCCATCTCGTGCGAGCGGGTGGATCGCGACGCCGAGACCGGGCCGCAGGCCGCGCACGTGGTGGCGGCGCCGGGGGGCCCAGGCCACGTCGGCGTCGGCGGGGACGGTGGCGTGGAGGGCGCAGCCCGCGGCGACGGCGGCGACGCCCTGGCGCTCCTCCGGGAGATGACCGGGAGCGGCGCGCCGGAGACCTTCTGCCGGACCGCGCGGGTCATCGTCCCGGGCGGGCAGCCGATCGCCGACGCGATGGTGCTGTCGGGCGAGGTGGGGGGATCCATCTCCGAGCAGCGCACCGACGCGGACGGAGAGGTGGAGGTCTGCTTCCCCCTCCAGGCGCGGATCTCGCTCGAGGCCTTCGACGACGACGGTCGGTGGCACCGCGCGAGTGGTCCCTGGCGACGGGATGACACGCCGATCGTGCTGGTGCCGATGGCCGCCCCCGAGCTCTCGGTGCGCGCGACCGATCCAGAGGGGCGCCCGGTCGAAGGGGCGCGCGTGTACGCGAACGGAGGCAGGCACCCCGAGCTCGAGCGAGACGCGCTCGAGGAGGCGAACCTCGCGTACACCGGGGTCGGGCCGGCGCGGACCGACGCCGACGGGCGCGCCGTCGTGCGGACGGGACGCGTGGGGATCTTTCGCCTCGTCGTCGATCACGACGGCTACCTGCCGTCGGTCTCCGGGGAGCTCTACGGCCGCCCCGGCGAGCACGCGAGCGTGGACGTCACCTTGCGGCCGGGCGTGCGGGTGTGCGGCGAGCTGTGGCTCGAGGGGAGGCCGACGCGCGGCTGGGTCGAGCTGAGCGGCCGCTCGGCGCCGGTCGGGGGTGATGGCCGATTCTGCTTCGACGAGCGGCTCGAGCCCGGCGCGCAGAGGAGGCTCGTGTACGGCGCCGAGGGGGCGGTCGAAGGGCGCCGCGTCGTCGTGGCCGACGGGACCCCGCTGCGGCTCGAGCTCGAGCGCGCCGGGACGATCGAGGTGGTCACCACGGTGGACCGGGCGATCGCCGACTGCATCGGCTGGGGGTCGATGAGCCTCGAGAACGACCACTCGATCCGCCGGGGAGAGACCTGGTTTGGCGAGCCCTCACCCCTCCGCGGGGTCGCGCCGGGCGAGTACACGCTGCACGTCCAGGGCGTCGGCCTCTCGCTCGAGCGGCGCGTGACGGTGCGCGCAGGAGTCACCACCGAGGCGCGCGTCGAGCTCCGCCTCCCCCCCGGCCACGGCCTGGTCGGGCTGCGGGACCGCGCGACTTGGGCCACCGTCGAGTCGCCAGACGGCGCGCTGGAGGTCTCCGGCTGCCGCGCGCTGCCGCCCGGCGCGCACGTCGTCCGCTACGGCGGCGAGCCGGTCTCGATCCACGTGCAGGCCGGCCAGGTCTCCTGGATCGAGGCGCCCACCTACGAAGAGGCCGCGCCCCCTGCGCCGCCCCCGACCGCTCCCGAGCGCTGCAGGCCGAGCGTCTACGTGCGGGGGGCGGAGGCGGAGGTCACCTACGCGCGCCGCGCGGTGAGCGCCGCGCTGCCCGGGGACCACCTGATCTCGGTGAACGGCGTGGGGGTCGCGGAGGACGAGGTCGGGGAGACGTTCGTCGGCGCGCGCGACACCCTGGTGACGCTGGTGTTCGAGCGGGACGGGCGACGATTCACCGAGCGGCTGCCTCGCGACCGCTGCCCGCGCTGATATCTTCACCGGGTTGAGCAAGCGGAGGCGCGAGGATTGGGAGCGGCGCGGGCGGGTCATGAAGGGCCTCGTCGTCGTCGTGCTCGTGGCCGCGATCACCGCCTGGCTCGCCCGGAACGACGCGCCGCCGCATCGCTGGCTCGAGCCGCTGGTGGGGGCGCGCGGCAGCTACGCCATCGTGTTCCTCGGCCTGCTCGCGCCCGTCCTCGGGCTGAAGCTCTGGCTCGACGCCCGCAAAGGCTGATACAGAAGGCGAGTGGACCTTCGACCCCTCGGCGCGGCCGACGCGGAGGCGCTGGCGACGCTGGCCTCCCAGCCGGACGTCGTCCGCATCGGCGACCACCTCGGGACGGAGCGCGCGAGCGAGTGGGAGGCGTGGATCGGGCCGCCCGACCGCGACGGCCCGGTGCTCCTCGGCGCCTTCGACGAAGGCGCGCTGGTCGCGGCCGCCCGGATCGTCCCACGCACGCGGCGGCGCATGGTCCACACCGCCAAGCTCACGATCGTCGCGAGCGAGAAGCGGAAGGCCGACCGCGCGGTCGGCGCGCTCCTCTCCTCGCTGATCGACACCGCCGATCGCTGGCTGCAGATCGTGCGGCTGGACCTCGCCGCGCCGGCCGGGCACCGCCGGCTGAAGCTCTACGAGCGGCACGGCTTCGCGCTCGAGACGGTGCAGCGCGGCGCGGTGCTGACCGACGGCGAGTACATCGACGAGGCGACGCTCGCGCGCATCCGTCCAGGGACCGAGCCCTACGCCCCGCCGCCCTCGAACCTCGAGCTGCCGCTGCCGGGCAAGGGCCCGCGCATCAGAGCGAAGGTGCGGCTCGCGCGCGAGGAGGACGGCCCGGCGGTGGGCGCCTTCATGGGCGAGACCACGGTGGTCTGGGGCACGATGCAGATCCCCGTGCAGCCGCCCGGGCTCTGGAGCGGCCGGTTCGCGACCAACCCCCCCGAGCGCTTCTTCAGCTTCGTCGCGGAGCACCGCGGCGAGATCCTCGGGCAGGCCTCGCTCATCGTGCTCGAGGGGTTCCGCCGCCGGCACGTGGCGTCGATCGGCATGAGCGTCGCCACCCGGGCGCAGGGCCGAGGCGTCGGCGGCGCGCTGATGACGGCGCTGACCGAGACCGCCGATCGGCTGCGGCTGCACCGCGTGGAGCTCGGCGTGTACGTCGACAACGACCGCGCCATCCGCCTTTACGAGCGCTTCGGCTTCCGGCGCGAAGGCAAGCAGCGGCTCATGGTCTTCCGCGACGGCGGCTGGGTCGACAACCTCGCGATGGGGCGGGTGCGGTCGTGAGAGAGCACTGGACGCTCGACCCCGAGATCGTCTTCCTCAACCACGGCTCGTTCGGCGCGTGCCCGCGGGAGGTGCTCGCGCACCAGAGCGAGCTGCGGGCGCGCATGGAGCGGGAGCCGGTGTGCTTCTTCGTGCATCAGCTCGAGCCGCTGTGGAACGAGGCCCGCGAGCGGGTGGCGGCGTTCGTGGGCGCGCGGCCCGAGGACATGGGCTTCGTGCGCAACGCCACCTCCGGGGTGAACGCGGTGCTGCGCTCGCTCCGCTTCGAGCCGGGCGATCAGCTCCTCTGCACCGACCACGGCTACAACGCCTGCAAGAACGTGCTCGACTTCGTCGCCGCGCGCTGGGGCGCCGAGGTGGTGGTGGCGAAGCTGCCGTGGCCGGTGCCCGCGCCGGAGGCGATCACCCGCGCGATCGAGGGCGCGGTGACCCCGCGGACCCGCCTCGCGCTGATCGATCACGTCACCAGCCCGACCGGCCTCGTCCTGCCCATCGCCGAGATCGTGCGGGCGCTCGACGCGCGCGGGGTGGACGTCCTGGTGGACGGCGCGCACGCCCCCGGCATGCTCCCGCTCGACGTCGAGGCGATCGGCGCCGCCTGGTACACCGCGAACTTCCACAAGTGGACCTGCGCGCCCAAGGGCGCCGCCATGCTCTGGGCGCGGGCGGACCGGCAGGCCGAGCTCCACCCCGCCGTCATCAGCCACGGCTTCAACTCGGGCCGGCCGCGCAAGCGCCTCCTCGAGGAGCTCGACTGGACCGGGACCGACGATCCGACGCCCGCGCTCTGCGTGCCGAAGGCGATCGACGTCGTCGGCCGGATCGGCGGCGGCTGGGACGCGATCCGCGCCCGGAACCGGTCGCTCGCGCTCCGGGGCCGCGACCTCCTCGCGGAGGCGCTCGCGGTGGAGCCCCCGGCGCCCGACGAGGTGATCGGCGCCCTCGCGGCGCTGCCCCTCCCCGACGGAGACGGCGCGCCCCCGAGCTCCGCCCTCTACGCCGACCCGCTGCAGGTCGCGCTGTTCGAGCGGCACCGCGTCGAGGTCCCGATCCCGCCCTGGCCGCGCCCCCCGCATCGGCTCGTCCGGATCTCGGCCTTCCTGCACAACGACGAGGCCGACTACCACGCCCTCGCCACCGCGCTGCGGAAGGAGCTGAGCGGGGGATAGCGCCACAGGGACCTTCTGCTACGGTCGGCGCTTCGTCCTTTGAACGCCGTAGAGGTCCAGATGTCCCGCAGTACCCTCGCGCTCGTCGCGCTCCTCGCCGCCGGTTGCTCCGTCGGCAACCCCGTCATCCCCTCGCCCGACGGAGGCGGCCGCGACGCGACGACCGGCTTCTGCCCGGACGCGGACGGCGACACCATCTGCGACGCCGACGAGGGCGCCGGCGACGCCGACGGGGACGGGATCCCGAACGCGATGGACGAGGACTCGGACGGCGACGGCGTGCCCGACCGCGTCGAGGCGGGCGACGACGACCCGCGCACGCCGCCCCCGGACTCCGACGGCGACGGCGTGCCGGACCACCTCGACGAGGACTGGCCGAGCTTCCCCGACGCGGGCGTCGACTCCGGCGTCGACTCCGGCGTCGACTCCGGCGTCGACTCCGGCATGATCGTTCCGTCGGTCTGCCCGCCCGAGGCGCGGGTCGACGACGGCTGCATGGCTGCGGTGCGCGAGGGCGACGCCTCCCTCTGCAACGGCGCCGACGACGACTGCGACGGCATGATCGACGAGGGCTGCGCCTGCACGCCCGGCTCGGTGCAGCGCTGCTTCGCGGGCCCGCCCGGTCGGCGCGACGTGGGCGCGTGCACCGACGGAACGCAGACCTGCAGCGAGTTCGGCTGGGGTCCCTGCGAGGGCGGCATCGCCCCCGGCGCGGAGGTCTGCGACGACCTCGACAACGACTGCAACGGCTGCTCGGACGAGGTGAGCGGCTGTGTGCCGGTCGGCTCCTGCCCCGCCCCGGGCGACCCGCGCGTCCCCGACGCGACGCCCTTCTCCACCTACCGCCTCGACGGCGAGATGTTCTACTCCGGCAGCGACGCGGTGTCGTGGCGCTGGGAGGTCGAGGGCACGCCCTGCGACCGCATGTTCCGGGGCATCCCCGGCTCGTCCGCCACCAGCGACAACGGTCAGCTCAGCTACCGGCTCCGCAACGGCTCGTCCCGCAACGCGACGCTCGAGACGACGCTCAGCGGCGACTACACGGTCACCCTCACCGTCACCCGCAGCGACGGCACCGAGTTCACCTGCACCTGGATCGTGCACGTGCGCGCGCCCGGCCTCCGGGTCGAGCTCTGCTGGGACCAGACCGGGCCCACCTCCAGCGGCGACACCGTCGACCTCGACCTGCACCTCGGCCGTCAGGGCCGGACCGGCATGTGGTTCGACGACCAGGACTGCCACTACGCGAACTGCGACAGCCTCGGCGGCGGGTTCGGCGGCGGCCCCGACTGGGGCTACCCGGACACCCCCGGCTGCGCGATGCCACCCGGCTCGTTCGGCAGCTGCATCAACCCGCGCCTCGACATCGACAACATCTCGGAGACGAGCTCCTACGTGCCCGAGAACATCAACGTCGACAACCCCGGCGAGGGCGACGCCTTCCGGGTGATGGTCAACTACTACAGCGGCTCGCGCGCCACCTACCCGCTCGTCAACGTCTACTGCGGCGGTGAGATCGCGGCGACGTTCGGCGCGGCCCCCGACCAGGTCGCCGGCTTCATGAGCAGCGCGGTCGGCGAGGACGGCTTGATGTGGCGGGTGGCCGACGTGGTCACCCGGGTCAGCGGGGGCGCGACCACCTGCGACATCACCCCGCTCTTCCCGGCCGGCGCGATGACCGGCCACGACCTGCGGACCGGCGACACCGCCTATTGATCGAATGTGGAGCCCGGAGCGCGGGTTGCACCGAGCATGGGGATCGCGAGCTGGCTCGCCCGAGGGCGATACACCTTCCACACGAGGCTGCGCCGGGAGGAGGCGGAGGCGCTGCTCCGGGCGCTGCCCGACGTGCTGCCGCCTCCGTTCGGGATCGAGCGGACGGGGAAGGACATCGGCTTCGAGGACGAGACGCAGACCGGGCCGCGGAACGGCTGGATGCCGACCGAGATCGAGGGTGGCCGCTGGGCCCTCCGCCCGTGGGGTACCAAGAAGACCGCGCTCCTCCGCGGTCAGCTCGAGGGGCCGCCGGACGAGACCGTCGTCACGCTGGATCCACCGAGCGCCGCTCCCGAGATCCTGGTCGCGATCGGCGGCGGCCTCATCGGGCTCGTCGGCCTGCTGCGAGGGCAGCTCGAGCTGCTCCTCGCGCTCGTGACGACGCCGCTCGGCGTGCTGCTGCTCCGCGCGCACGCGGGCTGGCAGGTGCGGCGTCTGCTCCCCGCGCTCCGGGCGCACCTCCCCGACGACCCGCCGGGGCCGAACGCGGGCCCGTTCCGCTGACGCCTGCGCCTATTCGGCGGGCACGACCGCGCGCCAGCGCGCGTGCGCGATCTGGAGGGCGGCCTCGGCCTCGACGAGGTACTTGCGGGCCTCGGCGGCGTACTGCTCGCGCAGGTTGACCATCAGGAGCTGCGCGTCGCCGAGCTCGAAGCGGGTGCGCTCGGCGTTGGCGACCGCGACGGCCACCTCGGCCGCCTCGCGCGCGAGCACGAGGCCTTCACGCGCCGCCTCGAGGGCGCTGTGGGCGTCGCGCACGCTCTGCGCGATCTGATCCCGGGCGAGCCGGGCCTCCTCGCGGAGCGCGCCGAGATCTGCGCGCTCGCGATCGATCCCACCGCGGGCCTCCCGGAACTGGAGCGGGACCTCGATGAGCACCGAGCCCTCGACCACCGGCGCCTCGTAGGTGGACTGCTGCCGATCGTTGCCCGCGCCGAGATCGACGCTCGCCTCGAGCTGCACGTCGATGCGCGGGGCGAAGCGGTTCTCGGCGTAGTCGACGTAGACCTCCTGGCGGCGCTGGAGCGCCTCGTAGCGCTGGACCGTCGGGTGGCGCGCGCTGGCGAGGCGCACCGCGCGCTCGAGCGGCATCGGCTGGTCCGCGGGCGCCGGGATGGCGACGGGGAGCCGCGCCGGCGACGGGACGATCGGGTCGCCGCGCCGGTCGCGCACGTAGAGCGAGAGCCCGATCGCCGCCTGCTCGAGGGCCCGGCGCGCGGAGACGAGGTCGCGCTGCCGCCCCAGGATCACGCGCCGGTTCTCGAGCGCCTCGATCGCCGGGTACGCGCCCGCCGCGACCTGCGCCCGGATCTGCGCGTCTCGCGCCTCGGCGAGGGCGAGCAGGTCCGACGCGATGACGTACTTCCGGCCGGCCGCCGCCCAGTACCAGTAGGCGCTCGCCGCCTCGTAGCCGACGTAGAGCCGGCGCACCTCGAGGTACTGCGCGTAGGCGTCGCGGTAGTGCTCGGCCGCCCAGAGTCGACGTCGCCGATAGTCGATGGGGCCGTCGCGCCAGAGCGGGACCCGGACGCCGGCCCGCAGCTCGCCCGCGTCGAGCGTCTCGTAGTTGCGGTAGTAGCTGGGGATGCCGGGGTCGCTGGACTCGTCGGCGTCGAAGGGCCGGCCGATGCGCCAGCCGCCGAAGAAGGTCGCGCCCCAGAGCGGCGTCGGCTGGTAGAGGTTCGCGTAGGCGCGGCCCCACTGGTAGTACCCGGCCGGCGCCATCCACGCCTGGCCCGACAGCGTGGTGTCGAAGCCGCCCTCGGCCGCGAAGCGCTCGCCCTCGGCCGACCGAAGCTCCTGCCGGGCCGCCTCGATCGCCGGGTGATGGCGCTCGACCGAAGAGAGGACCTGCCCGAGCGTGAGCGGCTCGCCGCCGCCCACGTCCACCCGCTCGACCGGGGTCGACGGCGGGAGCGGCACGCGGCCGATCGGGGGGACCTGCGCCGCCGCCGGGAGGGCGAGCAGGCTCATCGCGAGGCCGGCGATCAGCGCGCGCATCAGTAGCCCCCCGAGGCGCCGTAGCCGCCGCCGCCGCCGTAGTCGTCGGCGCCGTAGTCGTCCCCTCCGTAGTCGCCGCCGCCCCCGCCGTAGCCGCCCCCGCCGTAGCCGCCGCCGCCGTAGGAGCCGCCCGCCTTGGTGCCGCCGCCGTAGCCGCCGCCTCCGTAGGAGCCGCCGTAGCCGCCCTCGTCCGCGCCGCCGTAGGCCCCGGCGCCGTGGTAGTCGCCGCCTCCGTAGCCGCCGCCGCCGCTCCCCTGCGCGGTGGTGGTCGGGGGGATGTTCAGGCTCGGGGGGAAGCCGTTGAGCTGCCGCCAGAGCTCGAAGCCGATGGAGACCTCGCGGAGCAGGACCCAGCCGTTGACCCGGGTGCCCTGCCGCAGGAAGCGGGTGTCGGGCCAGGGCTCGTCCTCGGAGTCGGGGGTGATGACGACGCGGAAGTTGCCGCGCCCGTCGTCGGTGGAGTCGACGAACGCGACCCGGCCGCCGAAGGTGCCGACCGCGACCGACGGCCACCCCGCGAACTGCACGGCGGGCCAGCCCTCGAACTGCAGGCGGACCGGCCGGCCGGGCTCGATGATCGCGGCGTCGTTGCCGTCGACCCAGATCTCCGCCGCCCGGCTCCGCGTGTCGGGCACGAGGATCGCGAGGGTGTCGCCGGCGCTGACCTGCTCGCCGCCCTGGTTGGCGACGAGCCGGAAGATCGTGCCGTCGCGAGGGGCGAGGACGCGCTGCTGCTCCTGCCGCGCCACCTGCGTCTCGAGGCTCGCGAGGGTCGCGCGGGCGCCCTGCTCGCCGGCGATCGCCGACTGCAGGGAGGCCTGCGCGGACGCCCGGGCGGACGCCGCGTCGGCGCGGGCGCGCTCGAGGTCGGCCTGCTTGCCGGAGAGCTCGGACTGGGCCGCCGAGACCCGGGCCCGGGCGGACTCGCGCCCGGTGCTCGCGCGCTGCTCGGCCAGGATCGCGAGCTCGAGGTCTCGCTGCGACGCGAGGCCCTGCTCCTCGAGCGCTCGCCGCCGCGCGAGGTTCAGCCGCGCGGTCTCGAGGGCGGCGTCGGCCGCCTGCTCGCTCTGCCGCGCCGCCTCGACCGACTGCTGCGCCACCCGGAGGCGCGCCTCCGCCGCCCGCACCGCCTGCGCCTGAGCGCGCTCGGTCGCCTCGAGCTGCTCCCGCGCCGCGCTCACGCGCTGGGTGTAGGTCTCGAGCTGGGCCTCCTGCGCGGTCCGGCGCAGCTCGAGGCGCTGCATGAAGCGCGGATCGTTGTCGGAGATGTCGACGATCGGATCGCCCTCGCGGACGGTCGATCCCTCCTGCACGTGCCAGCGCACCACCCGGCCGCCGATCGGCGCCTCGACGTTCTGCTGACGCTCGAGCGGCGTGTAGGCGATGACCCGGCCGGAGCCCTGGACGTTCTGTCGCCAGGGGGCGAGCAGCGCGAAGAGGATGAAGGCGACGAACGCGCCAGCGAGGGCGAGCGCCACCCGTCGGGCGTGCGTGGGGGGCGGCACGAGGCGCGTCGCCCGGAGGCTCTCGCGGTAGGGTCCTGCGTTGAGCATCAGGCGATCTCCGTGAGGCGGCCGTTCTCGAGGAAGAGCTGCCGCGAGCAGCGGTGAGCGACGCGCGGGTCGCGCGACACGATGACGAGCGTCCACGGGGCGTCGCTCTGGAACAGCACGTCGAGCACCCGCGCGGCGGTCTCGTCGTCGAGCCCGTCGAGGGCCCGGTCGACCACCAGCAGCGACGGGCGCCCGGCGAGCGCGCGGGCCAGCGTGAGGCGCGTCGCCTGGCTCGCGGAGAGCGGGCCTCCGCCGGGGTTGATGGGCGTGTCGAGCCCGTCCGCCAGCGCCGCCACCTCGTCGAGCAGGTCGACCGCGTCGAGGGCCTCGCGGATGCGCGACACGTCGACGCCGGGGCGGCCGAAGGCGACGTTGTCGGCGATGGTGCCGACGACGACCTCCCCGCCGTGCACGAGCGCCATCCGGGCGCGGAGCGCGTCGCGGTGCAGGTCGCTGACGTCGACGCCGTCGATGAGGACCCGGCCGCCGTCGGGGCTGCGGAGCCCGGTGATCACGTCGAGCAGGGTCGAGGCGCCGGCGCCGCTCGGGCCGCCGAGGATCACCCGGTCGCCGGCCTCGAGCTCGAGGGACACGTCGTCGAGCACCGGCCGGTTGCCGTAGGCGAAGCTCACGCCGTCGACGACGAGGCGCGTCCCGCGAGCGTCCGGGTTCGGCAGGGCCGCGGTGCGCGCGGGATCCTCGGTCGGGAGATCGACGAGCTGGCCGAGCTTGTCGATGGCGGCGAGCAGGTCGTAGCTCGTCTCGAGGTGCTTCCCGAGCTTGGCGAAGCTCGCGACCATCGCGGTCACGATGAGCTCGGCCGCGACGAGCTGACCGAGGGTGAGCTGCCGCTCGATGACCAGCCAGCCGCCGATCCCGAGCACGCCCGCGCTCGCCACCGCCTGCAGGGTCAGCGCGCCCACGAGCTGCCGGAACACGACGCGCCAGTGCTCGCGCCGCGAGGCGAGGTACTTGCTGGCCAGCCGATCGGCGTGCTCGCGCGCGAGGGCGGGCCCACCGGCGAGCTTGAACGCCACCGGGTGCCGCGCCACCTCCTCGAGCCAGCCGGCGACCTCGTACTTCTTCTTGGACTCGGTCACCGCCGTCTGGGTGGCGCCGCGCCCGAGCACGAACAGGATGCCGGCCACGAGCACCACCAGCACCAGGTCGAAGGCGAGCAGGACCGGGTGGTAGAAGGCGAGCACCAGCGCGCCGACCATCGCGGTGAGCACGATCTCGAGGCCGCCGAGCAGCAGCTGCGACGACGCCTTCTGCACGGTGAAGATGTCGAAGAACCGGTTCAGCAGCTCCGGCCCGTGGGCGCGGTCGAACGCCTCGAGCTTCACGCGCGGGAGCCGGTGGGACAGGTCGCCGACGAAGCGGAGGAAGAGCCGCCGCTGGAGGATCTCCACCACCCAGGCCTGCAGCGCCCGGAGCACCGCCGCGAAGCCGAGGCCGAGCAGCAGGAGGAACGCGAGCACCACGAGCGGCTGGAGCAGGGTGCCGAAGGCGACCGTGTTGACCAGCGCCTGCACGGCGATGGGCGTGGCCAGCGTGAGCACGCCGACCCCGATCGCGTAGACCAGCACCACCGCGAGGTCGTGGCGCTCGAGCCGCATGATCGAGCGCAGCCGCTTCATGGGGCTCGGGGGAGTGGGCTGGTCGCCGGGGACCTTGGACGCGTTCAGGATCGCCGGCGGCTCGATCGCGACCCAGACCATCGAGCCGAGGCTCTCCGGGTCGACCATCGCCGCCACCTGACCGCGCCCGAGCCAGCGCCGCTCGGTCCCCTCGGCGGTCTCGATCTGGAGCTTCCGGCCGAGCCGGTCGGTGAGCAGCACCCAGTCCGTGTCACCCTCGCCGACCACGACCACGGGGTGCTCCGGCCCGACCGCGGAGGCCGCGTCCGCGACCGTGCCGCGCATGATGACGCCGCGCAGCCCGAGCTCGTCGAGCCCGGCCACGATCGCCTCCGCGAGGTCCACGCACTGCGGCCGGGTGCTCCGGGCCGCCGCGCGCACGTCATCGAGCTCCGGCTGCCCGCCGGTCGCGAACACGAGGCGCGCGAGCAGGTCCTCGAAGTGACCGCTGGGCGCGGGGGGGACGACGCCCCCGTCCATCGTCGCAGCCGTCACGACGACCTCCGGAAGAGCGCGTCCATCGCGGTGAGGCGCTCGGCCATCGCGACGGCGCGGCTGACGGTGCGCTCGCGGAGACGGTCCGCGTCGAGGTCGCAGAGCTCCGACTCGAGCCGGGCGCCGCCCTCGAGCTCCACCTCGATGTCACAGAAGAGCCGGTTCTCGTCCCGGAACGTCAGGCGCACGCGACGCACGCCGCGCCCCTGGAGCGTCCGGGCGATCTCTCCTCGGAGCGCCTCCAGCGCCCCGACCGGTTGTCCCCGGCTCCCACTGATCTCCACTCGCATGGATGACATTTGGTACCGAGAGACCAGGAGGACCAATCGATAATTCCCAGCCAACCGATAGGCTGACCCTTGGTATGCTCCGGCCATGGAGTGGCTCAACTACCACCACCTCCTCTACTTCTGGATGGTGGCCAAAGAAGGCACGGTGACCGCGGCCGCGCGCAAGCTCAGCCTCTCGCAGCCCACGGTGAGCGAGCAGCTCAAGTCGCTGGAGCAGAGCCTCGGCGAGCCCCTGTTCCGGCGCGCGGGTCGCCGGCTGGAGCTCACCGAGGTGGGGCAGGTCGTCTTCCGGTATGCGGACGAGATCTTCGCGCTGGGACGCGAGATGCAGGACGCCCTCGTCGGGAGGGGTCTGGGTGCTCGACCGGCGAAGCTGCACGTCGGGGTGAGCGACCTGGTACCGAAGCTGGTCCTCTATCGCCTGCTCGAGCCGGCGCTCACCCTCGAAGAGCGGGTGCAGTTGGTCTGCCGCGAGGACAAGACCGAGCGTCTGCTCGGCGAGCTGAGCATGCAGAGCCTCGACCTCGTGATCGCGGAGGCGCCGCTCGCGCGCCAGGCCAAGGTGCGCGCCTACAACCACCTGCTCGGCGAGTGCGGCGTCACCTTCTACGCGGCCAAGCCGCTCGCGAAGGCGCTGACCCGCGGCTTCCCGGAGAGCCTCGACGACGCGCCCATGCTCCTGCCGACCGACAACACCCTGCTCCGTCGCGACCTCGACCAGTGGTTCGAGCGGCGCGGCGTCCGCCCGAACCTGGTCGCCGAGTTCGAGGACAGCGCGCTCCTGAAGGCCTTCGGTCAGAACGGCGCCGGCGTCTTCCCCGGCCCGACGGCGATCGAGGACGAGATCCGGTCCCAGTACGACGTCGACGTCGTCGGCCGCGCCCCCGAGGTCCGCGAGCGCTTCTACGCCATCACCGTGAAGCGCCGCCTCGAGCACCCCGCGGTCCGCGCGATCAGCGAGGCGGCCAAAGCGCGGATCTTTGCCAGCTGAGCGGCGGACGTTCATCGTGGCCGCGTGGAGACGAACGGACCTCGGCGGATCCTCGCGATGGGCGGCGGCGGCTTCTCGATGGAGCCGGACAACCTCCGCCTCGACGAGCACGCGCTGATGCTGACCGGGCAAGCGCGGCCGCGCGTCTGCTTCGTGCCGACCGCGAGCGGCGACTCGGAGCGCTACCTCGTCGGCTTCTACACCGCCTTCAGCCAGCGGGCCGAGGCGACGCACCTGCCGCTCTTCCGCCGGGACGACCGCGACCTGCGCGAGCTGCTCCTCGCGCAGCACATCATCTACGTGGGCGGCGGCAACACCGCCAACATGCTCTCGATCTGGCGCGTGCACGGCGTCGACGCGATCCTCCGCGAAGCCTACGAGGCCGGCGTGCTCCTCTGCGGCCTGAGCGCCGGCGCGATCTGCTGGTTCGAGTCCTCGGTCACCGACTCCTTCGGCGGCATGGCCCCGCTCCACGACGGCCTCCGCCTCCTCGCCGGGAGCTTCTGCCCTCACTTCGACGGCGAGGCCGAGCGCCGCCCCACCTACCACCGCCTCGTCGCCCAGGGCGCGCTGCCGCCCGGCTACGCAGCGGACGACGGCGCCGCGATCCTCTTCACCGACGGCGCCCTCGATCACGTCGTGACCTCCCGCCCCGACGCCGCCGCCTACCGCGTCACCCGCGAAGGAGACCGCGCGATCGAGGAGCGCCTCTAGCAGCGCTGCGATCTCTGCCGAATCGAGATCCGGGCTTTCGATTCGGCAGAGCCTCGAACCGCGTCGCGCTCTCGAGCCGCACGCGATGAATCGGCAGAGAACCGCGCATGCGCCGAGGGCTCCGCGTTCGGGCGGGCATGCGCGGCAAGGGAGGCGGCGCAAGGCACGCTTCCGCTGCTCACACGGCGGCGCGCGGAAGAGCGCCGGTCGCAACCCAGGGGGAGAAGCCGGGCTTGCAGCACCCGGGAGCGCTTCGCGGCCCGGCGCCCCGTGCGGGTCACGTCGAAAGGTCATGCGCGGCATCTCGAGCCTGCGCGGCTCTCGGCGCGCTAGCAGCGAGAGCAGCGGCCGGCCCGGGAGCTCCCCGCCGGATCTCTGCCGAATCGAGAGCAGCGGCCGCCCCGGCGACGAGGAGCTCGCGCCGGATCTCTGTCGAATCGAGATCCGGTGCCGCGAAGTCGATTCAGCAGAGCTTCGAACGCCGCCGCGTCGCGCTCCGGAGCCGGTTCATCGTACTCGAGGCCGCTCACATGACCCGGCAGCGCTCCCACGGCGATCTCCGCCGAATCGAGCCCGCACCCGGTGAATCGGCAGAGAATCCCGGCGATACGCATCACAGTCGCGACGAGGGCTCTGCGTCCGTACGGGCATGCGCAAGAGAAGGAAGGCGGAGCAAGTTGCGCTCCCGCCGTTCAGACATGGCGGCGCGCGGAAGGCGCCGACCGCGAGCCCAAGGGGAAGAAGGCGGGCGTGCCGCACAGCACCCGGAGCGCTTCGCGGCGCGGCACCCCGTGCGGGTCACGTCTGTAGGTTCCGGAAATTCTGCGGCTCCGATTCCAGAAATTCTGCGGTCCGCGGTTTCGTCCGTGTGATCGTGGTCGTCGGTCATGGTGCCGTCGTCCGCCAGGTGCTTCGTGCGCACGGACGGGCCA
>Ga0310345_10000665_pt1 | contig 46100 bp, 43 predicted proteins | sample HC15DNA20500_MG_FD_204667 | JGI IMG/M metagenome (GOLD analysis project Ga0310345, IMG submission 204667) | Marine microbial communities from station ALOHA, North Pacific Subtropical Gyre - HC15-DNA-20-500_MG | ecosystem: Environmental > Aquatic > Marine > Oceanic | place: Pacific Ocean: North... | reverse complement strand
TTGATCGACTCCGCGGCGATCATCTCAAGTATTTCGTCCACCGTACTCCAATCCGGCTGGCGTTGATCTTCAGCGATCATCTTTGAAGCCGCTGCAGCTTTCTCGAACATCCCGCCGGCCTTATTCGTTGACGTCCCACTGCTGCGGTCGAATTCCTGTTTGTGTTTTTTTATATTCCTGTTTTTTATCTTCTTGTTGAGCGCCTTTCCGGCCTCCTTAAAAGTAGTCGACTCCTCCTCGTTAAGCACCCAAGTTCCATTGACCGACCCCGAGTCAGCAACAATATGTGGTGCAAAAAAGCACGCGCCGGCTATAAAAAGCGATGTGTATAGGGCCCGCATATTCGATACTCGGTGCACGGGGTATGCCTCCGATTTGGACAGTTTGAAGCCATTGCTGAAACAGACATACGGCTAATTATACGGCCTTCTGGAAAGACCAAAAATCAAGTTGCCGTGGCGACAAAACAACCTCTGTAGTAGGCACGTTAAGTCCCTTGATCTACCCCCTTCGTCGCACCGATGGTCAGTCGGCCCGTCCACGATTAGAAGCCCTTTCGATCGCCGCCCAAATCTTCTGTGACGTCGCGGGCATGGTTAGATCGGTTACTCCAACAGGCTTTAACGCGTCGAATATTGCATTCATGACCGCCGCGGGTGCACCTACGGTGCCGCCCTCCCCGCAACCCTTAGCGCCCAAAGGATTGGTCGGCGTCGCGTTGTCGATCGCCTCCACCTTGAACATCGGCAAATTGTCGGCGCGGGGCATACAGTAATCGAGAAAAGAAGCGGTTACGAGTTGGCCGCTATCTTGATCGTAAACGGCGTTTTCAAACAACGCCTGCCCGATGCCTTGTACGGCACCGCCGTGCACCTGCCCGTCAACGATCATGGGATTGATGACCACCCCAACATCATCGGCCACACTGTAATCGACAAGCCGTGCGCAGCCCGTTTCGGGATCAATCTCGACTTCGCAAATGTGACAGCCAGCAGGAAATGTAGTGGCCGGTGGGTCAAACCACGATACTTCTTCCAGACCAGGCTCAAGTGTCTCGATCGGATAATTCCCGGGTAGGTAGGCGAGGTGTGCCACATCCTTGAAGGCCATAATGCGATCTGAATCCGCGACTTTGAAAAATCCTTCGACGTAGTCAATTTCCTCCGGATCAGCCTCCAATACGTGTGCAGCGATGAGTTTGCCTTTGGCGATGATTTTGTCGACGCCTAAAACGATTGCGCTCCCGCCGGTGACCATGGATCTCGAAGCATACGTACCGACCCCATAGGGAATTCGCCCCGAATCGCCATACACAATATCAACGTCCTCGATTGGGACATGCAGTTTTTCGGCGATGACTTGCGCGAAGCTGGTCTCATGTCCTTGGCCGTGATCGTGCGCCCCGGTCAAAACCGTGACCGTAGCATCCGGATTTACGCGAATTGTCGTGGATTCGTAAAATGCTATCCGCGAGCCCTGTTCAATGGATTCCTGCGTCGGTCCGAGACCGGCGTGTTCGACGTACGAGCTGATTCCTATCCCGCGCAGCTTGCCCTGCACTTTCGATGCCTCGCGCCGCGCGTCGAATTCGTCAAAGTTGATCAAGCCTTGTGCGAGATCCAAACACTGGTGGTAATCGCTCTGATCGTACACCATGCCACCAGCGGTCTCGTAAGGAAAGGCGTCCTTGGGTATGAAATTGAGACGCCGCAGGTCATCTGGGGCGATCGCCAGCTTTTCCGCAGCGAGCTCGACCAAGCGCTCGATCGTGTACGTCGCTTCGGGGCGACCAGCACCGCGGTAAGCCGAAGTAGGACTGGTGTTCGTGAAGGCAAGTTTCGCTTCGGAGTACAGTGCCGGGATCGTATAAACGCCGCACAGAACTGTACTGAAGATAGCCGTTGGGATGATCGGTCCGAATAACAAAGCATATGGACCAAGATCCGCCACGTGCGAACTTCGTACCGCGAGCATTTTACCGTCCGCGTCGAGCGCCAGTTCAGCGTGGGTGACATGATCGCGTGCATGCGCATCATTAACGAAGGATTCGGTGCGTTCACCGACCCATTTCACCGGCCGTCCTGCGAGCTTCGCGCCAAACAAGCACAGGTGTTCTTCGGCATACATCGAAGTCTTTGCACCAAACCCGCCGCCGACATCCGGCGCTATAACCCGCAGCTTGTGCTCCGGGATCCCCATGATCTTGGTGCAGGCCAGGTGCCGGTGTAGATGTGGCGTCTGACTTGAGATGTAGATCGTGTACTCGTCTTTGCCAGCGTTGTAGATGGCGTTGGCCGCCCGCGGTTCCATTGGATTCGGTACCAGGCGATTCTGCACCGCGTCCATCTCGACGACATGTGCCGCCCGGTCGAACGCCGCGTCCGTGGCATCCTTGTCACCGTATGCCCAGTCGCAAGCGATATTGTCCGGAGCATCATCCCAGACCAAGGGTGCGCCCGGTTTGATCGCATCGGATGCATTTACGACCGCAGGCAATTCATCATAATCCATGTCGATGAGCTCAGCGGCATCCTTTGCAAGATCTCGCGTTTCGGCGATCACGGCAGCAAGAGGCTCACCGCAGTAAACCATTTTGCCCGTCGCGAGTAACGGGTGGTCGGGCTCGATCATGGGCGTTCCGTCTTTATTGATCGCCGGCCATATACATGGGAGATTCTTCTTTCCATCCGCCATCAACTCCTGGGCGGTGAATACAGCAATGACGCCTTCTGCTGTGCTCGCCACCCGCGTGTCAATCGAATTGATCCGGGCGTGCGCGACGGGCGCGCGGCAAATAACGAGATGCGCCTGGTCAGGAAAAGTGGTGTCGGCCGTGTAACGGCCGTTACCGGTGATGAGGCGCCGGTCTTCTTTGCGCCGGACGGGTTTTCCGATCCCGTGCAACATGAATTTCTCCTCTGTATAAATTACAAGCTCGCCGGCAACCCGGCTGCCACCATCCCCTCCATGGGAACCCGGTTGTGGGTGATTCTATACCTTGGCATTTACAATATTACGCCAGTGTTAAATATGACGATGAAAAGGGGGCCCCATGTCCAATGATCTCAAAGTCGTGCCGGTCGTAAAAGTAGAATTTTGGCAACAATGGCTCGCCGACCTTGCAGGGCCGCGGAAGGCTGAATATCGAGACTATCTCCAACGTTACGGACTGGATCGCGAAACGGTTAGCTTACAGTACCGGGCCTAGTACCAAGCGACTCCCATCGGTAAATCGCGAAAATCGAAAACGTTCGAGTTCATGGGCAGGTGGCCGACCGAGGACCATATCGGCCATAACACGTCCGGCGCCGGGTCCAATGCCAAATCCATGACCACTAAACCCCGTAGCGACGTAAAAATTTGGCTTTCCCGGTACTTCGTCCATGACGGGCACAAAATCGGGTGTCGTGTCTATCATGCCGGCCCAACTTTCTTCAAACGTGACATCAGACAACCGGGGCAATCGTTTCTTAAGACGTTTAGACATTTGACGAACAGCCCACTCGGACGGCGGCGGATTAAGAACGCGGGTGCGTTCGAACGGACTAACGGTATCCCCTGCCCAACGAATCAACCCGGAAAATCCTTTCATTAAATCCCCACTGAACCTAAAACGAGTTGCTCCCCATGAAGCACGAAGACTGGGAAGAAATTTTGAAAAATGGCGGAAGCTATCGAGCGCTAGAAAATGCTCTGCAAAGTCGCTCAACGCGATCGTGTACCCACCATCTTCCCGCCGACGAAAGGCCAAGTCCGCCGAAGCGGCGTTTCCTTGGAAAATATCAGGCGCGTTTCCAGTACGCGCGACCGTCGCCCGCACCGTTAGTTGAGGCAAGTTGACTCCCGCATTTCGCATAAACATCGATGACCAAGCCCCTCCGGCACAAACCACCGCTTGAGCTTCCACCACGCCACATTCTGTTACGACGCCACAGACAGCCCCTGCTTTTTCGTCAAGGACACGCACCGCACAGTTTTCTTTAATTTTGCAACCTTTATTTTGTAGTGCGCGCGCGATAGCGGGTACCGCTTGAAACGGTTCCGCACGCCCATCGCTGGCAGTGTAAAGTCCTCCCAACCACTGACCTTGGCTGCCGACAATCAACTCATCGACCTCTCGGCTAGTTAGTAAACGGGTGTCCAATTGATGCTGTTTGGCGATATCCAGCCAGTTTTCGTACTCCGCCAGATCTGTTTCCGTCTCGCCAAGATACACGACCCCTTTGCGCGTGAATCCCAGGTCTTCGCCGACTTCCTCCATCAAACCATCCCAAATCGTCAAACTGTCCATCACAATAGGCAGCTCGGCATAATCGCGACCTTGTTGTCGTACCCATCCCCAATTACGGCTCGATTGTTCACCAGCTATGCGTCCCTTTTCACAGACGAGTACAGACAGGCCGTTTTTGACGAGAAACCAAGCCGTCGAGATCCCGATGATCCCCCCGCCGATCACAACAACGTCAACCTGCTTAGGTAAAACATCACAAAAGGCTAAAGGCGCGTGTTCATCAATCATGGCCATGTCGAGGGTACTAGAATCGACTCAAAATTTCGTCTGGGTTATCGATACAATGTCGCAAAGCATTTAATTTGCGTGGTTAAGGAGCTGATTCATATGTTGTATTCATGCAGTCCTGCGGGTGCAATGGCGGGGTCAGGGAGTACTCCTACCGGCAAATCCAAGCGCTTCGCCGTCGACTTGCACTGTCACGTAGTCACACCGGCGGCCGAAGAGATTGTGGCGGACGCTGCTACCACTGATCCCGCCGATTTGTTCACGTTCATCAATGAACCCACACGCGAAGTCAACCGGCGCATGATGGAGGCTGTGGCGGACAAACTCGTATCCGTTGAAGCACGATTGGCCGATATGGATACCATGGGCATCGATATACAGGCCATCTCGCCTTCTCCAACTCAATTTCACTATGGTGTCGATGCTGGAGTCGGACAAGTTGCCGCCCAGACCATAAATGATCGAATTGCAGAAATCACCCACAGCCATCCCGATCGGTTCGTTGGCCTCGGGACAGTACCGCTGCAGGCTCCTGATTTAGCGGTTGCTGAGCTCGATCGTATGGTCAATGAACTCGGCCTTCGAGGCGTCGAGATCGGTACCAACGTCGCTGGAGAAGAGCTCTCGGATCAAAGGTTTCATAAATTCTTTGCAAAAGCGGAAGCTCTCGATTTGCTGATCTTCATGCATCCACATGGGTTCACTGAAGGCCAAAGATTATCCGATCACTACCTCATCAATATTATCGGTAACCCACTGGATTCTACTGTCGCTCTCAGCCACTTAATTTTCGGCGGTGTGTTAGAAAAATATCAGCAGTTAAAGATATGTGTGGCACACGGTGGGGGGTTCCTTCCTGCCTACTCAGGCCGGATGGATCACGCGCATCAGGCGCGCGCAGATTGTCGACGCTGCATTGCAAAGCCCCCATCGAGCTATCTGAAAAAACTGTATTTTGACACTGTAGTTTTCGCCCACGATCAACTCGAATATCTGATCCGCAAATACGGCAGTGATCACATCGTGCTCGGAACCGACTACCCCTTTGATATGGGAGTCACTGATCCCGTTGGTTTTGTCGAGGGTGCGGGAGGTCTCACCGACGCAGAGAAAAGCTCCGTAGTCGGGGAAAACGCTATGCGTTTACTAAAAATCCAAACCGAGGTCGATGCTGCCAGGTAGAGATGCAAACTGCGGTTACGATTATCAGGCATACTCCTGATAGCCATTCGCAATTGCTTCGCTACACAAGTGTTGGTAGGACGTAAAACCACCCATATAGGACAAAATCGCACGTGGCTTACCGGGGACATTCGCCCCCATATACCAAGAGTCGGTGAACGGTAGTAGTGTCCTATCCGCTGCCTCTTTGCACCGTGAGATCCACAAATCCTCCGCCGCAACCGTGGGCTCGAGCGAAGACTTATTTTTCTCTTTGAGATCCTGAATACGTTCGGCTATCCATCTGATCTGAAACTCCGCCAACATGACGGGCGCAAATAACGCCGACGGACTTGTAGCGCCGTTCACAAAAAACAGATTCGGAAATCCCGCGCTCATCAAACCCAAATGGGTTCTCGGTCCTGCTATCGCCCAGTTCTGCCTAATTTGAAGACCACGTCGTCCGATTATGTCGATACTGGTAATACCACCTGTCATTGCATCAAAACCAGTAGCATAAATTAAGCTATCCAACTTGTGCTCCAATCCACCAACACGCACTCCTTTGGGGGTGATGGCTTCGATGGGTGACTCTTTAACACTGACTAAAGTCACGTTGTCACGATTAAAGGTTTCGAAATAACCGGACTCCGCACAAAGTCGTTTAGTCATGATCGGATAATCTGAAGGCGTGAGCCTATCGGCAACTTTAGGATCATCGATCTTGTCACGGATTTTGGCTCGTACGAACTCCCCTATCGTCTCGTTGGCTCGCCTATTAACCAACACGTCCTCGTAACACCAATAGAAAGTGAAATTCGCAGAACCCCAGCAACGTTCATATTCATCTATCCGTTCCGCAGGCGAAACCTTTAGAGCCGACGTTTCCGGTAACCCATACGTAATCTCGTCACACTTTATAACACCGCCCTGAAAAGCTAATGCTTCACGGCGCCTGACTTCTGCGTACCGGGATTTCACTAGTTGTTGAAAGTCCGGATCCATAAGTCGATTGCATGACGGAATCGCATAACTCGGCGTTCGTTGGAACACTGTCAAATGACTTGCTTGCTCGGCCAGATGCGGAATGGCTTGGACACCAGACGAGCCGGTGCCAATGATGCCAACTCGCTGCCCGGAGAAATCGACAGGTGTATGCGGCCAACGCGCGGTCGCGTATCGATCCCCTTTGAAGGCGTCCATGCCCCGGAATTCTAGTCTCTTGGGTGAGGAAAGAAGTCCGGTAGCCAGTACGCAGAAATGGGCTCGAACGGTGTTGCCTCGGTCAGTCTTTATTTGCCAGCGATCCTTCGCCTCATCCCAAACAATCGACACGACCCGGGTATCAAATTGGATGTCCTTTCGTAAATCAAATTTGTTTGCAACATAATCGAAATAGCGAAGTAACTCTGGCTGAGACGCGTAGCGTTCTGTCCACGACCATTGCTGTTCTACTTCGTCTGAAAAAGAGAATGAATACTCCATGCTTTCATTGTCAACTCGCGCTCCAGGATAACGATTCCAATACCAGGTACCTCCAACATCACCCCCTTCATCGAAGCCTTTGACTGAAAATCCTCGTTCCCTAAAATAATAGAGCGCGAATAGGCCCGCAAACCCCGCGCCAACAATCACAATGTCAAATTTGGTTGAACCCTGAACACGCCCTGACTGTTGCGTCGACACCATCGGAACCTTTCAAATCTTAGTAAATTCAGACAGTGGACTATCGTACGCCGGCAACTGTTCGGTCCGTGGTGTCCATTCCTTTTTTTCTATCAGAGTTTTGACATGCGTGCTTATGTCTCCGGTAGATGCGAACCATACATTTCCCTTGTCACGCATGTATTCCACAAGCTCTATTATTGCTTTCATACGTGCCGGTCTTCCTGATAAAAATGGGTGCCAAACAGAAATCCACAAACCACCGTATTCCCAAGCCGCATCAAATTCAGATCGGTATACCTCCATGGCTCGTTGAGGCGCCCAAATCGGCGAGGTCATGTCGAAATCTCGCCCATGTATGTAGTAGGGCCAGTCGTCGAGCGACCATCCGGTAGGCAACTCGATCAAAGTGTCGCCTTGATTCTCTAAAAGATAAGGTATGTCGTCGCCCATTAACGACGAATCGTACTCAAACCCCGCATCTATAAGATAACGCAGGGAGTGCTTCGAGAAAGCAAAGCTCGGCGCCCTCCATCCGATAGGAGCCCTCCCCAGATGCTTCCTAAATGCTTGGAGTGCTCGTTCAAGCCAATAAAGTTCGTCCTCCGCCGACTGTTCATTGGGTCGTTCGTGTAGATAACCATGTAAAGCCAACTCGTGCCCATTTTCGGCCATCAAATCGACGGCGTCCGGATAACGTTCAATGCACCATCCGGGGACGAACATGGTTTGCTTCACCTCGAAACGGCGCCCCAGCTCTACTAACCGCGGCACAGAAATATTAGGCCCATAACGCGTAAGGGTTTGGCTCGCAATTAACGTATCAGCACGTTCCGGATGGTAGTAATTCAATCCGCTGTCAGCGTCCAAGTCCCAAGTGATCGCGACGGCACATCGGGCGCCGTCCGGCCAAGGCAGAGGATTTGCAATCACGGTGCGTTCCGCCTCGCTACGGTAGCTACGCCGGCCAACAGATACATAATCACAAACGCGATAGTCCGATAAATAACAACTGACCCTGGCGGAATACAGGCGAAAGAAAAACCCGTGAGACCACGCAGGCCGATTTCATAAGCGATACGAATGACTTCGTAGTCGGTCATGCCCATCGGCTCAGCCAGTTCGCCCAAAAGATCGCCCGGTGCGGGCCCGGCCCCCCCGAGAACGTCCATATCAAAGTGTACGAACACCCCTTCGGTCCCGTCATACGCATGTTTAAGTTCTTGACACACACCTTCTATCCCCAAATCTTGCCGGACTCTCCACATTGGGTAAAAATTCACCCCGCCGTCTAACCAAGAGCGCACCATGTTCTTGTCTTCCAGCATACCGCGTTCGCCAATTTCAACGAGGTTGCGTTTATCCATATTCGAGTGAAACTCATACATCTTGTGCTTCCAACTACCGCTTCCGGCAATTCGTTTGTCCATCGTTAGACGGTCGATCGGCTTGGCATCCCAGTGGGTGTCAAGGGAAATGCAACCAATTTTTCCAGCGGTACGTTCGGCAATTGGTTTTGCGATCGCGTAGGAAGCACAAGGCGAGTTCTGCCCAATGACGATCGGTAGTACCCCCGCCTCGAGGCAATCGCTAACCTTCTGCACGACGCACTTTTGGGCCTTTAAAATATTCTCTGGTGTGGGATTGTCATTTGCCTCAGGCGGGATCTCAGCATCTCCATAATCAACCACGTTGAGATATTCGAATACATCCAAATCGAATTCCTGGACATATCCGGATCCGTACCTAGCGGATTGCTGCCGGACTCGCTGTGGTGCAGCAAGCCACTCGTCCTTGCTCACACCACCATATTCGCCATAACCCGCCACGTAGGGCGCACCTATTATTGCTGCGTCAGCGCCTTCAAGATCTTTGTGTGTCCGGGCAACAGGCGTGCGCATGAAGGAAGGTGTCTCTCGATCGAGCATCGGGAGTTCTACATTTTGCAACCAGAAAGATTGCCGGATCTCTTCCCAACTCGGATAGTTCATGGTTGACGAAACAGCATTCTTTTCAGCTACCAAACCTGCTCACAATTTTTTCAGCGTCTTCAAAGAATTTTGCCTGATGATAGCGTTCGAAATTACTCCAGGTGGTAAGAGAACCAAAATCTTCCACCAGATCAACGAATAGTTTTCCGTCTAGGTGATCGCATTCGTGTTGAAAGGTACCAGCGCAAACACCTCGGATAATTGCATCCTGACGCTGCCCGTCACGATCCAGATAACGCAACCTGACTTCCGCGTAACGTTCGACCAGCCCCCGCATATCGGGGACCGAGAGACAACCCTCGTAGTTGCTGAATGTCTCTGTACTCACTGGCATGATTTCGGGATTGATCATAATGGTTAGCGGAATTGATGGTTTGTACGGGTATCGTGGATTGGGTGCACGAACCTCAACGACACATATTCGAATCGCGCGAGAAACCTGGATGGCCGCGAGACCAGCGCCGTTTGCACTTCGCATGGTATCGATCAAATCGTCGATGAACGATTGGGTTGCCGCTGAAGAGATGTCCTCCGGTGAGACTTCCACCGCGCGCTGACGGAGTATCGGATCTCCGATTTGCGCGATCTCTAAAATTGCCACTTAATTCATACCCCTCAACCCCGGTCACAATGGATGATAAACTATCCCCAACTTGCGACACGAACAACATCGCCGTTTGGGGAATTTATAACTATGGCTTCTACAATCCACTGGTATTACTACCGCAAAGGATGAACTAGCTGTGATAGAGCGTCCAAGTTTATGGACGCCAACGGCCTTAACCCGAAAAAAACCCTTCCGGCCTCTGCTAAGCTGGGGCGTTCTGATGCCATTGAGCTCGCCACAAAGGCAACGACCGTCATTGTCTCGAAAGGAAAAAAAGTAATCGTTTTCAAGGAAATTGGCACGCCGGGGAGCGAACTCGTCAAGGCCATGCTTGGGCCGACGGGAAATTTACGAGCCCCAGTCGTACGGGCCGGGAAAAAACTGCTTGTAGGTTTTAACGAGCAGGAATACCAGCGCGCACTGGTCCGCTAAGGATTTACTGGTTTAGAGAAACCTCAAACAGCCGCAAGATGCGTTGGCCTCCGGCTTCTAAGCCACAAGCTTGAGAGCACGTTCTCGCAGTTCCACTTTTCGTATTTTCCCGGAGGCCGTCATCGGGAATTCTTCGACAAAAAACACATGGCGGGGAATTTTAAAGGTGGCTACTTTTCCCCGACAGTAACCGATGATGTCTGTTTCCGATATTTCGTGTCCATCTTCACGTTGCACAAAAGCCACTGGCACCTCGGTCAGACGTTCATCAGGGTAACTAACGACGGCAACCTGAGAAACCCCCGGCGCCTGCAGCAACAGTGCCTCCACCTCCATGGGGTCCACGTTCTCGCCACCCACTTTCAGCATGTCTTTGTAACGTCCTATAAATCGGATATATCCATCGGCTCGCCTCAATCCCGTGTCACCGGTATGAAACCAGCCGTCGTCGTCATAGCATGCCGCGGTCTCATCCGGCTTTTTGTAATAGCTAAGTAGCAGGCAGTAACCGCGTGCGACGATCTCGCCAAGTTCGTTGACAGGTTGTTCGTGCCCTGTCTCTGGATCAACGACCTTAATCTCGTATCCAGGCACGGGATAACCAGACGCCTCGGAACGTTGTTCAAGCGTGTCAGTTAGTGAGCCGATCGTAATCGCAGGGCCGATTTCGCTCATGCCATAAAGGCTCACGGTCTGTAGTGGAGCTAAAACTTCGGCTGCTTGACGACAAATAGGGACAGAGCTCCGCATGCCACATGCGAACAGACCGATCCGGAGGCTCGAAACATCGCCTCGGTTCCTTTCGTGCGCCTCGGTCAGATCCTTTAGATGAGTTTCAAATCCATTTACGATCGAAACACGTTCGGTTTCTATGAGCTTTATACTTTCATCGGGATCGAACGTTTCGGTCACGATTTGACGCGCACCGGTTAACATACAAACCAAAGCCCCCTCAGAATAGGCAAACAAGTGAAAGAGCGGAAGGTAATTCAACAACGTGTCGGTCTCGTCAATCGACAACCTGAATGCGCGTTCTTCTACAAGTCGTATCATTACGTGGTTATGCAGAACCCCCTTCGGAAATCCCGTGGTTCCCGAGGTGTACATCATAAAAACTGGATCGTCGGCGTCGATCGAATCTGCACGCTCCGCTAACCTTTCATCACTGACTGAACTGCCTCCAGCCATTATTTCACCCCAGTTCGCGGTGCCCGGTGGAGTTGCCGTCCCAAAGATAATCACTTGCCGCATCGATGGGTAATTAGAATCATTGATGATCGTTCCATCGTCGGGCAATTTGAGAACCTCGTTGATCATGTCAAAATAATCGATAGGGCCCGATTTATCATGCGCAATTAGATACTTAGAATCCGATTGTTTGAGTAGATAGGAAAGATCGCTTGTTCGAAATCTGGTATTAACCGGAACCTGGACGGCACCAATCTTGGCTAACGCAAATAAGGAAAAAATCCACTCTGCTCGATTCATCATCCAGAGTGCCACGTGGTCCCCCGCCTGGATGCCAAAAGAGAGAAAACCTTTGGCCGTTTCATCAATTTTTTTGGAAAGTTCATCGAACGAGTAACGTTCGTTTTCAAACACGAGTGCCTCGCGCGATCCAAATCTCTTCGCGGCCAAGTCGGGTAGAGATCCGATCGTTTTTTTAGGATACCAGTCAGCCATGGGCGCTTTCTCTATTTTCGAAACCTTAAGTTCTCAGAGTAGAATAAATCGTTCTACTATTTACCTGAATATTTTCGGCAGGGGATCCCATAATAACGTATGAAAGACGGCCCCAGAACTGCAGCGGCCAAACCGTTACAGGGCACTCGCGTGCTTGATTTGGCCACATTCTTAGCGGCGCCGTTTGCAGCGACGATACTTGGTGAATTCGGGGCCGAAGTCATAAAAATAGAGCACCCCGAAGGGGGTGACCCGATGCGCCGGTTTGGTACCCCCACCGATTTAAGTGACGCTAGCTTAGCCTGGCTCAGCGAAGCACGGAATAAGCGCTCCGTAACCCTTGATCTCAAATCTGAAGCGGATGTTCGTCAATTCAAAGAACTCGTACGACGTTCGGATATCGTATGCGAAAATTTTAGGCCCGGAACGCTCGAACGGTGGGGCCTAGGTTGGGACGTTCTCTCACAACTTAATCCCGCACTTGTATTGCTACGGATAAGTGGTTATGGCCAAGACGGTCCTTACCGTAATCGACCAGGCTTTGCGCGTACAGCACACGCCGTGGGTGGTTTGACCCATCTCGCCGGGATGCCCGGCGGACCGCCCGTGACCCCCGGATCGACGTCCCTCGCAGACTACATCTCTGGCTTATACGGAGCCGTGGGTGTTTTACTGGCCCTTCGTATCGCAGAGAAAACGGGGAAGGGACAGGTCATTGACATCGCTTTATTCGAATCGATCTTCCGGGTACTCGATGAACTAGCGCCGGCCTATGCCAAATTCGGTATTCAACGCGAACGGGAAGGAGTTGGCACACGCAATGCCTGCCCGCATGGACATTTTCCGTGTGCCGATGGAAAGTGGGTCGCAATCGCATGCACGAGCGACCGAATCTGGGTAAGGATGGCGGAAAATGTACTGGACCGCTCAGAACTAGCGGCAAGCCACCCGACAACGGCGTCCCGTGTCGCGGACCGGAAAGTCATCGATGGCGTTGTGGAGTCCTTTACGCGTTCATTGCCTCTGGTAGACGTAGTTGATCGATGTGAGCAAGGCGATGTGCCTTGTGGGGCTGTCAATACGATTGAGGATATCTTCAACGATCCACAGTTCGCAGCGCGGGAGATGCTAAAAAAAGTGTTGCACAATACGCTTGGCGAGATCGTGATCCCCAATGTGTTACCCCGACTATCGGAAACACCGGGGGAGATCTTGTCGCTAGGGCCGGAACTCGGTCGCGATAATACGGATGTTCTCGATAATCTGGTCAACGACGAAAACGAGATCCGGAGGAAATAAAAAGCTACTCTTGTAGAGTCTTTTCCGCTATCTCGTAAATGTCACAACGAACCACCAAAAAGCATCATTCAACCCGAAATATTGAATATGGTTTTGAAAATTAAAGAAGTCGCCAAAACGTTCGTGGCTGAAGTACTGGGTTTCGATCTTGGTGACGATCACAATACGATTGTCATGGATGAAATCAAGCGCCTATGGTGGAAGTACCAAATCCTATTGTTTCGCAACCAAAATATTGACGAATCTGGAGAGGCGCGTTTTAGCAGCAAACTCGGCCCGTTGGAAATTCATCTACGCCATGAATACCTGTCGCCGGATACGCCGGAAATTTTATACGTCTCAAATATCATCCAAAACGGCCGACAGATCGGTATTCTTTCGAACAACGATGTCGGCTGGCATTACGACCAGATATACCTGCCTAGACCTGCCGTGGGATCGCTCTTGTATTCCGTCGAGCTCCCTCAAAAAGGCGGTGCGACGCATTTTGCAGACATGATCTCGGCGTTTGAGTCTTTACCGGCGGCGATCAAATCCAAAATTGAAGGTAAGCGGGCGATACAGTCTTATTCAGCGTTCAACAAACTCTATAGCGTCCCTACGGACGAGGAACAGACCAGAAAATCTCAGGACATCGATCAACCTGTGGTTCGCACCCATCCCTACTCCGGAAGAAAATCTTTATACATCTGTGCCGGGATGACGACAAAAATCCTGGGGTTGGAAGAGCAAGAAAGCCAAGAGTTGCTCGAATATCTGTTTGACTGGTGCACGCGGCCGGAATTCGTGTACCAGCATAAATGGCGCTTAGGTGATGCCATCTTGTGGGACAATGCCTCGACTATCCACCGCCGGGAGCCATTCGACACGAACGAGCGCCGACTTATGAAACGCACGACGATCCTCCCCGTGCCGGAAGTCGCCGTTCCCGTGTAAATCAATCTAACCCTACTTTAGGCTTGTGACGCGATCGCATCCGCGATATCAATGATCCGCTGGGCTTTCTCGACAATTGGATAGTCAACAAAATAACCGTCTACTTGTATCGAAGCTGAACCGTCCGCCTCCGCCTGCTTAAAACTCGCAATTATCTTGGTAGCCCAAATCACGTCATCATGCGTCGGCGTATATATGTCATTTGCGATCGAAACTTGGTCAGGATGGATACACAGCTTGCCTTGAAAACCAAATTCTCTTCCCAGCTTGGTTGACTCGCTAAATACGGTATTTTCCCGAATGTGTATAAAGACGGTATCAATAGGTGGCTCTATTTCCGCGATGCGCGAAGCCAAGACAAGTTCCGCGCGTGCAGCCGCCAATTCTTTCTCCTCAAAAGTCCAAATCAAACCGAGATCGCGTGTGTAATCGCCGGCCCCAAAACAGACTCGTTTCAAACGTTTCGTACCGATCGTGATCTCGCGGATGGCTCCCATCCCTTTCGCTGTCTCAATGATAGGCAAAAGATCTATAGAAGCCTCCGGGAGGCCTACACGCCGCTCCAAATTAGAGATTAGCCAATCCGCTCTAAGGAGATCGGCTGCACTTTCCACCTTAGGTAAACAGACACCATCCAACCACGGTCCCACGGTAGCTTCGATATCATCGAAGCAAAACGACGTATCGATGGCGTTAACACGCACGTAGCCGCGACATTGGCGTGGTTTTTTTAACGCTTGGACAATAACTGCACGGGTGGACGCCTTTTCTGCAACGGCAACCGCATCTTCCAGATCGAGAATGACAACATCGCAGCCCGAATCGAAGACTTTTTCAACCTTACGAGCGTGATTTCCGGGTGCGAAGAGATATGTCCGATTCAGTTCTGCCATCTATATTCAACCTTTAATTTGAACTTCATCTATAGGCTTATAATTAGACCCAGTATCAGTCGTGGGAGCAAAGCCATTGGCTAACTCAGTAGATAGAACCCCGATCGAGGTCAGCGAGCATGCCGCCAACTTGACCCAAAGGGCCCTAGTCTGGGACATGACGTTACCGTGGGTACCAGGTTACGCAGAGGATGAAATCTTACCTCGATTTCACGCCACTGGCATTAACGTAGTGTCGCTAACAGTGGGCGCGCGCGAGGGTAGCGATTTCGCTAGCACCACTCGCTGGATAGCTAAATGCACGCATAACATTAATGCCAACACAGAAACCATGTCCGTCTGCCGTAGTGTTGCGGATATTGATCGGGCTAAAGAAGCCGGTCGACTTGCGCTGATATATAACCTCCAAGAAACGATGTTTTTCGATGGTGGGATAGAGCTTATAGGTTTCTTCTATGAACTGGGTGTTCGACATGCGCTATTGGCGTACAACGTTAAAAATGCCGTGGGTGATGGATGCGCCGAACGCACGGATTCCGGCTTAAGCCGTTGGGGCATTGAAGTCGTCCGTGAGATGAATCGCGTAGGAATGCTAATTTGCGGAACGCATTCGGGGCATCGGACAACCATGGATGCCATGGAAGTCACAAACGCGCCGTTCATTTTTTCGCACTCGAACGCCTACGGCGTTTTTCCGCATTATCGCAACATCAAAGACGATCAAATTAAAGCATGTGCCTTAACCGGTGGCGTGATAGGTGTTAATGGTCTTGGAGAGTTTTTGGACGATCACGAGGCAACAAGCCATTCGATGTTTCGGCACATTGACTATATCGCGACGATGGTCGGGCCAGAGCACGTCGGATTAGGCCTCGATTTCGTGAAAAATGTCGACGGCTTTTGGAACTTCGTGCGAAAGGCGGATTTTATGTGGCCTCCCAACGCTAACCAGACGCGCACATTCTCAAGATTTGGTCAGCCGGAACAGCTCGTCGAGCTCACCCAACTAATGTTGGATTCCGGTTACGCTGAAGACGCGATACGCGGTATTCTTGGTAACAATTTTCGGCGTGTCGCAGACGCGGTATGGAAATAGTCGTACTTAATCTTAGCCGCCAGTGGCGACCGTCGCGTGCGTTGCCTGCAGGTTTTCCTGTGCGTGCTCAGTAAATCGAAACTCTTGATAGGTCAGTTCGCAGGGGTTTCCGAAACATACATTCATCCACCCGTAATCGGGTTCCGCGATAATCGAGCCAATTGACACCCATTGATCGCCTTCGTATTGGGAGAGTTCCGCGCGATGGCGGCAGATAGAGCTCGGCCCAATACTGTGGTCGGATAGCAGTCGGCCCATGGTCATGACCACATCGGTATTCTCATTGGAAAGACTAATTGCCCCCAAACGCTCTGTGCCGACGCGTAGACGATCCGTGGTGTCAGGAATTAGGGGTAGCAGGCGTTCTTTTTCGATTAGGGAGGGACAAAGATAGTGATTCGTGTGAAATAGCCGGCCGTTTACGGGGTCTAAGATACCGACTTCCTCAACATCAAGTTCGAGATCGCGAATTGTACCGTGCCGATCGGTCATCATCAGATTAATGGTGCTCGCACGATGTAATCGTGTTACCCGCGCCTCGGCCTCCCCAACAGTTTCTTGTTCCAACGCTAAACGGACGGCTAGATAGCGCGGAAATCCAATCCGCCAACCCGGAGAAACCACCGCGTTTCCAAAGACCGACAAGCCGATGGAGTTGATCCCCAGATAACCAATCATCCCCGGATAGTAGTTGTACATCAGGAGATCGGGCCCCTCTGGCGTTCGGATCTCCAGCACCATCCCGAGTTCTTTGTGCCAACCCGGCGCGTCGACATTCTGCCCTGAGACACGATGCCCGCCATCGACGATGGCAAAACTAGAACAGCCTTCGCCACCCTGCCCATCGAAGCCGACCAATTCGAAGCGCAGTTGCAACATGAGGGCTTCAGCCATCGAAATCCCAGATCCATCGGCTAGGCCCTCGATTTCCTCCAACATGTGTTTGGCGTCTCTTTCAATGAACGGGACGTATTTCTCCGCGCGTTTTAGAGCCTCTTCGAGAGTCGTGAATCTAGCGATTTCGTCCCCGACATGTTGTAAGGCATGCTGGATACCTTCGCGACACTCCCGGCCTAATTGATAACCGATCTCCGAATGAGTCCCGCCAACGGACACGAATCGCTTCATCATTGCCCTCCGAAAATTAGAGCCCAGCAGTGTACATAAAAATCCCAGGAGTGGATAAAATTAGCGTATTGCAACCCCTCTCACCTTGATATGGACAATCCGGAACAGTTACATCTAGGGGCCTTTATGCGTCCTGTTAGTATTCACACCGCCGCATGGCGATATCCCGGTGCTTTTCCAGACGCAAATTTTAATTTCGAGCACTACAAGTATTTTATTCAGACCCTTGAGCGCGGACGCTTTGATGCGTTCTTTATGGCTGACCACCTCGCCGTACTCAATATGCCAATGGATGCGCTGAAGCGCAGCGCGACCGTATCGTCTTTTGACCCTTTAACATTGCTACCGGCGCTTGCCACCCTAACCACACACATAGGACTCGTGGCCACGGCGTCGACTACTTACAACGAACCATTTCATATCGCTCGCAAGTTCGCTTCACTCGATTACATCAGTGGGGGGCGTGCGGGTTGGAACGTTGTTACATCATCCAATCCTGACGAAGCTTTGAATTTTGGATCTGCCAAGCACATGGAACATGACATTCGCTACCAGAGAGCGAAAGAATTCTATGCGGTGGTCACGGGTTTGTGGGACAGTTGGGCCGATGACGCTTGGCTGCGCGACGTCGATGACGGCGTTTATTTCGATCCCGGCAAACTGCATATATTGGATCACGAAGGTCAGTATCTGTCCGTGCGAGGTCCTCTGAATATAGCGCGCCCCATTCAGGGCTGGCCGGTGATCGTCCAGGCAGGATCTTCGGAGTCCGGTCGCCAACTGGCAGCAGAAACGGCGGAAGTCGTTTTCGGAAGCGCTAACAATCTGACGGATGCCAAAGCTTACTACGCGGATATAAAGGCTCGAATGGAAATTTCCGGGCGATCGCCCGAACACCTGAAGATACTACCAGGCGCATTCGTGGTAATTGGTGACACGGTGGTTGAGGCTCGCAAAAAAAAAGAACGGCTTGATAGTCTTGTCCACCCCGATAGCGGTATCGCTACACTCTCGGTTTTGCTCGGTACTGATGTCTCCGGATTGGGACTCGATGATCCGCTTCCCGATATCCCAGAAAGCAATGCCACTCAAGGCGGAAGACAACGGGTTGTCGACATGGCACGTAGGGAGAACCTGACCATCCGAGAACTGGCGCAATATGTCGGTGGTAGCTTCGGCAGTTTAGAGATGGTGGGAACCCCGAGCACCATAGCTGATGAAATGGAGGAGTGGCTCCATACAAAAGCCTGTGATGGCTTCAACGTTATGTTCCCCTATTTACCGGGCGGTCTCGACGATTTTGTAGACCAAGTAGTACCAGAACTTCAACGACGAGGGATTTTTCGTCGTGAATACGAGGGGGGGACGCTCCGCGACCACCTAGGGTTACCTCGTCCGACAAACCGTTTCTTCGATCCCTAGCGGCTCGACTGGCCAAAATTCTCGGTTAAGCCCCTCAATGGCAATCTTAAATCAGTCCGCCTAGTTGCCCGTCTACGTCCTCAGGAGTCGTGCCCGGGTCAAAGCGCTTAACTACAGCGCCTTTCGCATTTACCAAAAATTTCGTGAAATTCCATTTAACGTCAGTACTACCGTCTTCATTTGGCTGCGCATTCTTTAGGATCTCGTACAACTCACACGCGCCATCGCCATTGACTTCCACTTTCTCGAATATCGAAAAATTAATGTCGTATTTCGATTTGGCAAAATTCAGAATCTCTTCATTCGAACCCGGCTCCTGTCCCCCAAACTGATTACAGGGAAAGCCCAGAACTGTGAAGTTCTCATCATTACGTTTGGCTTGTAAGGTACGCAGACCTGCGTACTGAGGTGTCATACCTCACTGACTGGCAAGGTTAACAACTAGAAGAACCTGATCACGGTAGTTGGACATGGGCACTGGGTCGCCCTTGATGGAACTCATGGTCAGATCGTAGATGGTAGCCATACAATGTACCTCAATGATTCCTAATGTTACCTCGAAGTAATGCGTAATGTCTGAGCTATGGAAAAAATCTGCGACGGAGCTGACCCACTTCGTCGTTAAGCGTGAAGTGTCCGCTGTTGAAGTCATTGAATCGGCACTGGAGCGGCTTGCCGATGTCAATCCCACAATTAACGCCGTGGTTACCGAAATGCCTGACGAAGCGCTGATGTATGCGCGGCGTATTGACGACCTACTGAAAAAGGGTGTCGCGCCTGGCTTACTCTGTGGTGTACCGGTCACCGTAAAAGTAAACGCAGATCAGAAGGGGTATGCGACTACGAACGGGTGCAGGCTGCAGAGAGACCTGCTGGCGACAGAAGACAACCCGGTTGTCGCCAATCTACGAAAAGCAGGTGCGATTATCATTGGCCGTACCAATACCCCGGCATTTTCATTACGCTGGTTCACTCGTAATTCCCTTCATGGCCATACGAGGAATCCACGCAATTCGGCATTGACCCCCGGAGGATCGTCCGGCGGGGCGGCCTCAGCAGTGGCTGCGGGGATCGGTTGCATCGCTCACGGGACTGATATCGCGGGCTCAATCCGGTATCCCGCTTATGCGTGTGGCATCCACGGACTGCGTCCGACACTGGGCCGTGTCCCTGCGGTAAACTTTACCGCTCCCGATCGGATGATTGGCGCTCAGTTAATGGCGGTATCCGGTCCTTTAGCCCGCACGGTATCTGACCTCAAACTGGGCTTACAAGCAATGAGTGCAGAAGATTTGCGGGATCCGTGGTGGACGCCAGTACCTTTGGACTTAGGCCCTTTTCCCAAGCGTGCGGCATTAACCATCGCACCAGGAGGCCTTGAGGTCAGTATGGTTGTTGTGAAGGCGTTACAGGAGGCTGCAGATTGCTTAGAACAAGCCGGGTGGGAGGTAACCGAAACCGATTGTCCACCGCTCCGCGAGCCAGCCCGACTGAACTTAAAACTATGGATAAACGATATCCGACGCGCGGGAAAAGACGCCATAACGGAAGAAGATGACCCCGATGCGAACTTTGTCTTCGAGCAGCTCGAGGCACATGCGGGAGAATCGACCCTCGACACTACTATGGATACCCTCCAAGCGCGGGTGACTTTGACCCGTGCCTGGCAACTGTTCCTGAAGGAATATTCGGTGTTGCTCTGCCCAGTGTCCGCCGAGCCACCCTTTCCCGACTTGCTCGACGTGACGTCAAAGGAATCGTTCTCCCGGGTAGCCGAAGCACAGCTGCCCATGCTCGGCCTCCCATTTATGGGCCTGCCGGGTTTAACAATGACGACCGGCACGACGGACAGTTCGCCCATCGGCGTGCAGCTCGTGGCCGGACGTTACCGAGAGGACATCCTACTCGCAGCCGCAGCGAGCTTAGAGGAGAGCGGCACCATTCCGGTCACGGCGGAACCATTCTCCGCCCCTTAACTCAATTTATTGCGCTTCTATTGCGCTGTCCTCGGCACCATGCGGGTGATCCAAAATGTATAACCAAGATCCATCTGGTTGTCGCTCGACCAGTTCGATACCGCTGCCCTTTATCACGGATGAACTGCCGTCTTCCGCCATACTTACATAGCTGTAAATTGATCGGAGCAATGCATGATCACCGGACTGCACCGCGTAACCCGTCTTGATAGTCAGATTGTCAGCGGTTTCCAAAAACGCCTTCATGCTCTCACAAATCGCCGCCCTCCCCTCTCGTCGAGGATTAACCGCAACCGCATCTTCTGCGAATAGCGCGCAAAGCTGGTCCGCGTTTTTCGCGTTGAACGCTTCTGTAAATAACGTATGCGCCATTTTAGGCGTCATCGCCTTTTGCACCGTCGCCCCGTGGCCTTCACCTGTGGCGACTTGTACTTGGGTCATAAGGATCAAAAATAACAAACAGCTTTTTTTAATCATCGTCCTTCCTCTGTTGGTTTCACGTTTTAGGCCTGAAACATAGATCTCTACTGACCGGGTGTAAGCCATGGCTCAATCAAAGCATTAACCTGTTCAGGATGCGTCTGCATGAACCAGTGTCCACCGTTTTGGATACAGACCGTTCGGCCTCCCGTTTCTTCTAAGGTCTGTAGCCAGCGTTCTGAATGAAACATGAGTGGCTTCTTCCCGCCGTAAATGAATAGCACCGGGCACTGAGGCTTGTAATAGCCGAGGAGATTCGTTCTCGCCCAGGGAAATAGGAACCCGCTCCACCAATAAAAATACGGGTAGTTGAACCGCGACTGCGCTCGTGTAGCCTGATGACGAGGGACACGTAGGGCGCGAGCAAACCGACGGGTCAACCAGTTACCCAAAACCGGAATCGCGCCCCCGATCAACCAACAGCAAATCAACGTCCATTGGTATCCCACCATCATGCCTATTGATTTCGCAGTCTTGGGCTGGACATGGCCACCGATATCAAGTGCGACCATTTTTTTTACCCGTTCGGGATAGGCTTTCTCGAACATGTATCCAATGTAAGCTCCCCAATCGTGGGTTATAAGGGTGACTGTTTCATCGTCATTTCGCACGTTATCGATCGTGACTCTTAAACGCTCTACTAATTCCGGAAAGTTGTAACCGCCTCTTTTTTCCGTACTTGCCCCAAAATTCGGCAACGTGATCACGACGCAACGGGCGATTCCGGCCAGTGCTGTTACCTGTTCATGCCACAGACTGTCGTCGTCGGGCCAGCCATGAATAAACACCACCGTGCCGCCATCCATGGCGCCTTCAATCCTGCAGGCTAATGGTTCCAAAGCCGTCATATGATCTGGCACCTAAACGTTCCACATGAGAAAGTTACCACCATTCTCCCAGTTAACCATAAAACGCGACACCCGCCAGAACAGGATAGAAAGGAAATATCATGAAAAACAGTATTTTACCTACCACCGTTGTGGGTAGTTATGTACAACCGGATTGGTTAATTGATCGCGATAATCTAAAGACACGGTTGCCACCCCGCGTACGGGCCCAAGAAATCTGGCAGATCCCAGAGCATGTTCTTGAGGAAGCCCAAGACGCAGCAACACTGGCGGCGATCCACGATATGGAACACGCCGGTGTCGATATCATTACTGACGGTGAAATACGGCGCGAGAGTTATTCGAACCGTTTCGCCACTGCGCTTTCCGGGATCGACATTGATAATCCAGGTACTGCTATCGATCGGACCGGACACCCGAACCCGGTACCACGAATTGCTGGAAAAATAGTTCGCGGTCGCCCGATCGAACTACGAGACGCGAACTTTCTTGTGGAACACACTGATCGATTGACCAAGATTACGATTCCTGGGCCCTTCACTATGACCCAGCAAGCGCAAAATGATCATTATCCCTCGAACGAGGCTGCGGCCATGGACTACGCGGAGGCCGTCAATGAAGAGATTAAGGATTTATTCGCGGCTGGCATCGACATAGTCCAACTTGATGAACCTTATTTGCAGGCGCGACCGGAGGAAGCGCGCGGTTACGCCATCAAAGCCATCAGCCACGCGTTGGACGGTCTTACGGGCACCACCGCGGTGCATCTATGCTTCGGATACGCTCATATTGTGCATGACCGTCCCAGCACAGGTTATTCCTTTTTGCCAGAACTGGAGGCCGTAAACGTTGATCAAATCTCTATTGAGGCAGCTCAACCTAATCTAGATCTAAATATCCTTAAAGAACTGCCCTCAAAATCGATCATCCTAGGCGTCATCAGCTTGGGCGATCCTGAAGTCGAAACGCCCGAGGTGGTCGCGCAACGTATTCGCCGAGCACTCGATGTGCTGCCGCCCGAGCGCCTCGTCGTCGCCCCCGACTGTGGGATGAAATACATTTCTCGCGAAGTCGCGTTCAATAAATTAAAGTCGATGGCCGACGGAGCTGCCATAGTTCGTTCGGAACTTTGAGTTAAGTCATGGTTTGTCATGTGTTCGCTATAGCTGCGGCCACAGATCACCAGTCAACCGTTATTCGTCGGCGATCGCGTTCTCTCCCAGTACACCATCCGCCTGGAGTTCGTTGAGCTCGGCAGTCGTCAAACCTAGCTCGGCTTGCAAGACCCCAAACGTATCCTCGCCTAGAGCAGGGGCGAGCTCGATCGGGACGTTGCTTTCCGATAACCTCGCGGGCCAACCGAGGAGTGATATGCCGTTGTCGCCTTCCTTACCCGGGAAACGGTGGATGAAATTGCGTTCGTGCAAATGAGGATCGGTAAATAAATCTTTTGTATCAAACACCGCACTTGCTGGGACACCCTCGTCTGCAAGTTTCTTCATCGCGTCCTGTTTCGTGCGAGCGCCAGTCCACGCATTTAGGATCGATCGGAGTTCTTCGTTGTTCTCTCGTCGCAGAGGGAGCGTAGAAAACCGAGCATCCCCGGCGAGATCCGAACGGCCAATTGCTTCGCACAACGTCGTCCATTGTCTATCGGTAACCGCCATCAAATAGATGTAGTCATTAGGACCAAAAGGTTTGCAGGCAAGCAGGGTAACGGTCGGATCTAAATCGTTCCCTATCCGCGGAGCGACTTCGGTTCCCCATTTGGAACCCAGTGCGATCATAGTGCGCATGAAATAGGTGACGGACTCTTGCATGGAAAGTTCGATGTGTTGCCCTTTCCCATCACGAAGCTTCTGGACGTAAGCAGCAGTTATGGCAAGTGCCATTTGGACGCCGGTACCAGCGTCGCCAATGGTTGGGCCTGGGCGAATCGGCGGCCCATCCGGTGTCCCGGTAATCGAGAGTGCGCCTGCCGCAGCCTGTGCAACCATATCGAAACATTTGTAATCGGCGTAAGGGCCGGATAGGCCGAAACCTTTGATCTGGGCGTAGATAATCTCTGGATGGACGCTCGTTAATATCTCATAACCAATGTCAAGTTTTTCAACTACACCCGGCCCGTAATTTTCTATAAAAACGTCAAACCGGGGCGCCATTTTTAGAAGCAAATCGCGCCCGCGAGGATTGCGTAAATTAAGCTCTACGCTGCATTTATTGCTATTCCAGTTCACGAAGTACTCAGAATCTTCCCAGAGATCGGTACGTAGCGTTCTCCCTGGATCACCTGTACCAGGCGATTCGATCTTGACTACGTCGGCACCGAGCCATGCCAGAGCTTGTGTACACGATGGACCCGCCTCCCATTGGGTTAAATCGAGGACTCGCATACCGGTAAGCGCAGGCATGGGCAGATGATAAAGCGGTCGCAGCTTTTGTGCCAATCGTAATTGGACTTGTGCGGTCAGAAAGACGGAAGATTCCGCAAATCAATGGAGGCAAATAGGGTTCTGCAGCTCAAACTCGCGGGGCTGAATCAAACTCGCTTACGCCTAGCGTAAGTCGAACGGCCGCAAGGAACCCGGTTCCATTTACAAGGAGCCGTTTTCAGAATTCTACACAGCGTCCTTCGAAATAGGCGTGGACGCAATCGTAGCCGGTCGGACAGTCCGTGGTCACAGCACAATTGCCACGAATTTTACGGCCGGGGAGTTGTTCCTTGATTAGTTGTTCCGGATCGCCCATAAATTCCATAAGCTGCTGCCGCTTGCCCTTGTCTTTATAGCAAACGCCACTCGCACGTTTTTCACGTTTTATACAGACCCCGCCGACGCCGCAATCAGAATCCGTATCGCACGCACTCACGTCTGGACACGCGAGGAATAATCCTAATACAGCAATGACTAAACTAGCCCGCACAGCCTAAATGGCAGACGCAACGGTCTGGCTCGAATTTTCCGATAGGATCTCGTCTACACGCGTTCCGTGCCAACCCTCCGCTCGCCGATGCCAATAGAGTTCTTGGATCCGACTGGTGACCAGGCCAATATGCCCATTTCGTACAGGCTTACTATCTACTTGTGTAATCGGCATGACCCCGCCGGCTGTGGTGCTGGCAAAGATCTCATCCGCCGCCCGCAACTCGTCCGGAGCCACTTTCCGAAGTTAGAACGGGATACCCTCTGCTTCACAAAGCTCCCTAACGCCTATACGCGTAATTCCCTCCAAAACATTGTGATCGGGACTGACGACGTTCCCATCTCGAACTAGAAAAACATTGTACCCTGGCCCTTCAGTTAGATTACCGTCTGGGCCGCAGAGCAAGGCGTCATCACAACCGTGATCATAGGCCTCAAAACGAGCCTGAACAAGATCCGCGCGGTTGTAGTTCTTGATCCGTTGATCAATTGCTTTAGATGAAACCCTTTCGGTCTCACTCAGATAAAGATTAGCGCCGTGTCGGCATTTCTCCTCACCCCAAATCCATAGGTAGGGAACTGCGTAGGCCGTAAACGAGCACTCGGCTGTGCGTGGGTCGTGTCGCGCCACCCCTCGCGTCATCTGCAGCTTTACGTATGCGTCATCGAGGCCTGCCCTCTCAACGCATTCGGCACATATGTGCCGAATATCGTCCCGACTAAAGGGGCTTTCTAGCCGGAAGCCGTTGCAAGAACTCTCGAAACGATCCAAGTGCGCGTCGAGCATAAAGAACCAACCATTCCATGCCGAGGTGACATCGTAGGCGCAATCGCCCCACACAAAACCCATATCGAATATGGACATCTTTGCCTCTTCGGGTTTTACGAAGTTACCATCGATGAAAACTATTCCGTCCGACATCACTCTTACCTCAGGCTCCAGCGGCCCACTGTCATGAAGATAGCAAAAAGCACTACCTGCTTTGTTTAAACCTCCAGTAGCTTCCCGGCGTGGTTAACATACCTAACGTTCAGCACAGAGGAGGTGACCTCATCGTCGAAATCGACCCGTTACCCTAATCGCTCGTTCTTTCCGAACTCCTGATCAGGATACCATTTGATCGCGCCCTAGGGCGCCCATAGACTTGCTCGCGATGCAAATGCCTAGCTTTATGAGCCGAAAAAAGCACCTGAAAGAAGATTTGTCCGCTAAAACGACCGGCGGTCAGTATTAGAACTGCAGAGCCGAAGGCACCCGGCTTTGGAGTGTATCCTATCTAGACTGCCGTTAAACAGACGGGCGGCGCGGGGACGTAAATCATACTGTAGGTAAGACCCAGCGGACGTCTTGGTTGATAAAGGACAGCCGGGAGATATCATCGTCGCCAAACTAAACGAGTGGTTAAACTGCTAACGCAGTGCAAAGATTCGAAGGAGGACTTTCATGCGCCGCTACATGATACAGATCAAATACAACACTAAAAGCGTCAAAAGCCTTGTCGCAAATCCACAGGATCGCAAACCCCAAGCTCAAGTGATTATGAACGATTTGGGTGGTCAGCTACTCGATTTTTACTTTACCTTCGGTGAATGGGACGCAGTCATTATTGTTGAGCTAGAAAGTGACGTTCATGCGATGGGCGTAGCGCTCGCCGATGTTGCCGGCGACGTCGGCGGCACTAAGGTAACCGTACTCTACGACATGGACGAGGCGGTGCAAGCAATGGAAATTGCTCGATCTATAGACTATAAAGCACCAACGGCACACTAGAGAAGATGATCAAACGCAGCGGCACCTCGCAACCTATCATCTGATCGCGTTTAATGGGCAATACAGATATTAGGAAACGGGTACCCCTGACTACACATGCCAGCGCTTAAGCCGATAATCGGTAAGACTTTTTCGCAATGTGCGGGTGCTTGGCGACAACGATCGAAAAATTGGGTGCTGGGCTTCAAGTTAATATTCGTGCCCATCGGCATCGCGGCTTTGGTGTACTGGGCTTCGCGAGAGCACTCTGTGCGATTCGTTGACGCTTGGAATGCCTACCTGCTAGCCGGTGTTTTGCTCAGCCAAGTTTCAATTTGTTTTTTCGCTCTACGCTTTCGTCGTGTTATGCGCGTGGTAGGACTGCGGCTGAGCGTACGCGAGGCGTTACGCATTAACGCATTGTCTATGTTTTATCATTTTTTTGTACCGCTCGCGGCAGGCGCGGATGTAACACGCTATATTAAGCTTAGGGGGTTGGCACCGGAACGGCGCCCTGTCGCCATGGCAGGAGGGATCGTGCTCGATCACATCATAGGTCTTGGGACCTTAATCATGATCGCTGTAATACTGACGATCTTACTTAAACCGACCATCGTTACACTCGATACGCGCGTTCTTATATTTGCGGCCGCGGTGGTTGTGTGCGTCGCCGCTGGAGCGGGAGTGAGTATTCGTCAAAGCTCGTCACTTAAGGTGGCAGAACTCGTTCGTCGATTGCGGGGCCATAAGCTAGATGTGGCCCACGCAGTGGCGCTGTCGCTTGCCATGCAATTGTTAACGGCTGCTGCGGTCTTCACGGGCAGCGTTGGCTGGGGGATCAGTATCGGCTTTCACGAGATCCTTCTGGTCCTCACTGCATCTTTTATTTTTCAGGCACTGCCTTTCAATGTCGGAGGTGTCGGCGCTGCAGATATCGCCGGCACTGGTCTGTACATCGCGATCGGCTTGACACCCGCCGCGGCTCTACTCCTCGTATCTTTAATGTATTGCTATCGACTGTTAGTCGCAGTCACTGGCGGCATATGCGAACTGGCGAGCGCGCGACGGTAGTGACCTGAAATACCGATATAAAAAAACGCAATTTATTCGCGAAATATTCGCCTAGGTTCTTTCAGCGACCTCTGCATAACGTTCGGTATCCGACGCATTAGCCAATTTACGAGTGTAAAGCGGCTTCTTGCGTAAACGTGTAACGGCTCTATATCGGCCCCAATCAGAGCCTTGGCGTCATAAGAACCGCGGCCTAGGTTGATAAAACTCGTCTGCCGCTCAATTCCTATGTGGATGATTTCGTTAATGAGTCGAAACCACTCTTGGCAGGGAGGACCCGCCTCCCGTCCAAAGTAAGTGGCGATAAGGTTCGAATCGTCGGCCAAAACCATACCGTGGGCAACGAGTTGCTCGTCTCGCACGATTGCTAACAACTGGCTGCGCTCACCGAGCATGCAATCCATATTTTCGTAATAAGCGGGGCCGAGGATTTCCCGTTTAAAACCCGAGCTGTTGTCTTGAACAACCCGCGACTGTCTAACCAGCGTTTCCGCGTGCTCCGCGAAACGCCCCAAGATCGCGACCTCACCACCGCTTTCCGCTGCTCGTTTAAGTCTGCGGGTAACATCTTTACGATAACGAGAACGCATCTGGGCCAAGTACTCCGCGTGGCTTTTCCAACGCACCCTAATTCGCGCTAAAGGCATATTGAAAACGATGTTGTAGCCGCGATCTAACAAAATGTCGAAATCGGGTCGTTCCGCGGTGAGGAAGTCTCGGATCACGACAAGTGAGCTACCCTCCGTCCGAGCGATCTCCGATAGAGCCCCCTCGAGCGCGAGGATTAAAGGTTCGGCGTCTGCTCCTTTACGAAGCGATATCGAATGGCCAGCCACCAGTGGCAATGCACATTCTGTAATCTTACTGCGCAACAGGCTTGGCCAAATCCGTCGCAGAAGATTGGTTAGGCCCTGCATCCAAACGGGGAGGAGCTGAGCAAAATCAGTCGTTATCATGCACACACAGGCATGTGCGAGTAGCTTGTTGTCGTGATCGCGAATTAGTAGATAGAAAAATCGACAATCATTTATCGACGAGGCTTCGACAGCAGCGAAATAGGCGTGGTTCCGGGCGAGTGCATCGCCCCCCGCAAGTTCATCCCAACTTTCAGAATCAATATCGTTTATAGAGCGCAGCACGGTCGTACGGTAAGTCTCCTTAGAAGAGGAAGCCTTTTGCTGTGAATCACAGTTGGTGCTTGTTCGATCGGACCACGCTCTGTGCACGCGTAAATCTGTTATTGCGGTTCTCGGCGCCACGCTAGGTTCTACAGAATTATCCGTTGAGAACGCGGAAGTGAAGGCCGGATATGTGGCATATCGTATTTTCGTATAAAAAGTTTGCAGTTAAATTTCAAGCCCGGCGCCCACCTGTCGGCGCCGATATTGCGAGCGGTCCGCAAGTCTATTCATAATCTTCCGCGTTATATACCCCAATTGACCCCCGGTTTTGTCGGTTCTCGGCCCCGATACACGTTTTATTGCGGCCCGGCAGTCTAACAACACTTGCAAATTGACAAAGCTGTGTAGTTCGTCCGGTTGCTTTTTAGAGGACTGCCGCGCCAAACTACATCGGTTAACTTATTCTAAATGAGCCGGAGGAATGCGCCATTTCCTATGTGTTCGTTGATCGTTTGTTTAACATTTTATATATTATTTAATGGTTTACATGGGAAAGCCAATTTCCAGTGGGGTTTAATCTGGGGCGTAAGCAACGGCGTCCGCAATAACCGAACAACCTGGGACCTGAAGAGGGCCCGGGACGCCCGTGATACAAACACAAGGTGGTTCCGAGGGAACAGCATCCCTCAGGGCGGCATAAACCGCATAACTGTCCCGGACATCCGTTACATAGGCCCACAAACGCAATAGATTGGTGATATCGGGCCCGCCCGCTGCAAGACGCGAATCATACACACCGTCGCCCATTATCGGCTCGGATACGACTCTTTTACGGGGCATTGAACAGCCCTCCTTTATTATTATTCGTCTTTACCTTCGCGAGGTAACCTCACACGCTACACCCTCGTGCAGGGGTTACGCAATTTTTTACGTTATAGCGCCAAATTCGCGCCTCGTAGCCGGAAAATGGAACAATGGCGGGCAGTTTCTCAATCGTGGGGGGTAGTTATGGATTTCGGCATAACCTTTCCAAGTTATATACGCTCATGGCACGACGCCAAGATGGCCGAGGATTACGGTTTTTCGCACGCATGGTTCTACGACTCGCAGATGCTCTACAGCGACGTGTACGCAAGTATGGCCCTATGCGCGTATCACACTCGAACTTTGAAGCTTGGCACTTGCGTTTCGATTCTCGGGAACCGCATTGCGCCAGTGACTGCCCATTCCATTGCGACTATTAACGAGCTCGCACCAGGGAGGACAATCCTTGGTGTGGGCACGGGGTTTACAGGTCGTAACGTAATGGGAATGCCTCCGATTCAGTTACAGACGATGCGCGAACATGTCGAAATAATCCGTGATTTACTATGTGGGAAGGAAACGCTCTATCGTGAAAATAGTCGCGAGCGATCTATAAAGTTTCTTCATCCAAATGGCGGATATATAAATATAAAAAATCCCATCCCGATCCATATGGCGTCGAATGGGCCGAAAGCATTAAAGCTAACGGGGGAGATCGCTGACGGCTGGATCACACTCGGGCTCGACCCAAAGCATACTGTTTCTGGATTAAATACCATTAGAGAATGCGCCGCCGCAGCCGGACGCGAATCCGTCCGGATATACTGCAGCAACATTACGTCCGGTTGCGTCTTACGTCCTGGCGAATCCGTGGACTCATCACGAGTTCATCGTCAAGTTGGACCAATGGCGATATTACTTCTACACACCAATTGGGATCCGGTAGAAATGAAAATCGGGCCTTTTGCACCGCCGTCGCTGGAACCGCTCGCCAAACGCTATTTCAATGAACATATTTTAAAAATGGAAACGCCAATTGATCGGCGTTACCAGGAAATGCACCTTGGGCATCTCGTTTTCATCCGACCTGGAGAAGAGAAGTTTCTTACGCCGGAACTTATACGGTCAGCTACGCTGACAGGACCAGCGGGCGAAATTATTGATCGTATTCACGCGCTTGAAGAGGCTGGGGTGGACAACATCGCCCTGAACGTTTGTGGGACTGATGCGCGCGAGATGATCCGCGAATTTGGGAATGAGATAATTTCAAGACTCTGAACACGACGAAATTCGGCGCGCGAGCGCTGATCAACAAAGGCGTAGTACGCAGAGGGGTGGTTGCTCCTGAGTCGGTCTCGGATCCATTAAGAAGGAGGAGGATCGAACCACTAAGTGTCTCATCGCTCAAACATCAACAAGCGCTCATTGGGAAAAAGCACCTCTTATCTCAATGGCTGGCGGGCGATTCTAGGAAAGCTGGGACATAAGAGGTGGGCTTGAACCACCGACCCCAACACTGTGAAGATTACCGCCGGAACTTAATCAATTGTTCTATTTAAGAGTTCCTCGGACACTCATAGTGGTAAATCTTCCACTTTAGCGGACGATGTTTGGGGGTTCCCTGTAAGTTGAGTATCGGTAAGTGACCAAACAATCGTCGACTGGCTTTCGACGTGGTGCCGGTCGTGATCGCTCCTTCCGAACAAGAAGCAACCGAGCACTTCTTGTAAGCTTATGTGCGACATCGAAAAATCGGTGCTCCCTCATTAGCTTTTATTATCTCGAAGCTAAAGGGTTTCGAGATTCGACTGAGGAGATTTTACATGTACAACATGTTATCGGGCATTCGCGTGATCGAAATGGGACACATCGCCCTCGGGCCCCTGGCGGCCCAAATGTTGGGCGATTATGGCGCCGAAGTCATTAAAATTGAGTCGCCCAATGGAGACCTCTACCGCGCCAACGGCATTAGTCGTAACCAAGGAATGACGGCGCAGTGGATGGCGTGCAATCGCAATAAACGAAGTGTCGTCATAGACCTCAAGCGCGAGGAAGGCCGTGGAATTCTGAGGGACATGTTGAAAACAGCCGACGCTTTTTTGCACAACATGCGTCCGCCGGCGGTCCGGCGTCTAGGTTTCGACTATGAGTCCGTGCGCTCCTTTAACCCAGACATCGTCTACTGCTTCTCCGGCGGCTTCGGGCAGGACGGTCCATACAAGGATTACCCCGCTTTCGACGACGTCATTCAAGCTTATTCCGGCATCGCGGCCGTTAACGGTATTCAGACCGGACGACCGGAATTGGTCCCGATGGTTGTCTGCGATACGATGACTGGCCAAGCGCTAGGCCAAGCCCTGCTAGCGGGTCTGCTCGGCCGGCAGTTGCACGGAAAGGGGGTTTGCATCGAAGTACCAATGTATGAGTTGGCGGTAAGCGCCCTCATGAATCAACACCTGAGTGGCGAAGGATTCGTTCCGGCCGAAGGCCCGCTCGGCTACAACCGCGTAATGGATCCGTCTCGGCGACCGTGTAAAACCAGGGACGGCTTCATGGTGCATGGCGTTTACAAAGCCGAGAACTGGCGCAAGTTGTGCGAAGCGGTTGGTCGCGAAGATCTGATCGAGAGCGGTATGATGGAAAATCGGCAGACCGTCATGGCCAACATCTCGACGCTGTATAAAATAATGCTTGAAGAGATTATGCCGCAGCGCACGAACGCCGAATGGGTCGCGCTGTTCGACGAACTGGACATTCCATACGGTGAGGTCCAACAGATCGATGCATTAATGAAGGACGAGCATCTAGTGGCGGTGGGATTGTTCGAAGAATACAAACACCCGACCGAGGGTCACGTTCGGCAAGTTCGCCAACCCATCAATGTGACGGGGCTCGAACGCCACAGCGATCGCCCACCACCGACGCTCGGACAGGATACCGAAGGCGTCTTGAGCGAGCTGTATGGTGACGGATCTCGCGTGAGACAGCTTATCAACGACGGTGTCGCCGTCGCGAATTAGCTTGAGTCCGTCTTCAAGGGAATACACCACCCACGCGAAAAATGCACTACCGGACATCACCTGGCAGTCCTTGCAATAACACACGACGACCCGTTCGGGATCGACGTCGGCTTCGAATTCGATGGCGCTGCAATGGCACTGTCCATGAACTGTTTTCATTTTTAGGTGCCCCTTCTCACGCAAGACTGTCTGGGCGACACTCGGAAGTAAGTGCTTGAAAGGAATGGTGGCTATGGGTGGACTTGAACCACCGACCTCAGCATTATGAGTGCCGCGCTCTAACCAGCTGAGCTACATAGCCACGTGTGAGTCGGTCAGGGACGAACCGGTTGACCGAGATTAATGGATCCATCGTGCGCTGCGGGATCTTCGTGAGTTGGCCGAGACCTGTCAAGCCGGAGGCGACCGTACTTTAAAATAAGCGCTTTGTTAAATGCCCCTTCCGATTATGCAAATACAGAACTTACCCACTAACGGAGTTGTTATTACTAAGAATACGGTGAGCCCAAATTGGATTGATTACAACGGGCACATGAACGTCGCTTACTACGTCATGTTGTTTGATTGGGGGATAGATAAGCTTAAAGAGACTGTCGGTATAGACCTTGGCTATATCTCACGTGAGAAACGCTCGACGGTGGCCCTCGAGTCTCGCATCGCCTATCTAAGCGAAGCTTCGCTCGGGGAGCAGTTGCAAGTTACCAGCCGAGTGATCGATTTCGATGGGAAACGCGTGCATTATTATCAAGAAATGCACAAAGACGGCCAGCAAACCGCTTTATCAGAAACATTATCCATAAGCTTCGATACAGCCCGTCGCCGAACCTGCGACTTTGAGAACACCATCGCACGCAATTATGAAATTCTACGGGATGCGCAGCACACACTGCCTCACCCGGAATGGGTCGCGCGCAAAATCAGCATACGGAGAAATTAATATTACGGCCATCCTAACCGTAAGTCAGTGCCACTCCTCTCCCCCCCTGACTGTGAGTAAAAACGCCCACAATACTGTGACTTTTGATTGATACTGACACTCGGTATAACCCACACTATGGACAAATAGATCGGATCGGGGCAGCCTTATGAAATCCACCTTGAGATGGACAAATAACGTCACTTTTGTTGGCAAGTCCGGTAGCGGACACGCGATGGTGATCGATGGCCCACCCGAGGCGGGTGGAAATAATGAAGGTGCCCGCCCGATGGAGCTTGTACTAACGGGCCTAGGCGCGTGCGCAGCATTCGACGTTTTATCTATCCTAAAAAAATCGCATCAGAAGGTGGCAGATTTCCGTGCCGAGCTTGAAGCTGAACGTGCGGAGAGCATTCCAAAGGTGTTTACACGTATACATATTCACTTCGTAATCGAGGGGTCCGGAATCAATCCGAGCGCAGTACAACGCGCGATTCACTTATCCGCTACTAAGTATTGCTCGGCGACTATCATGTTGCGAGAAAGTGTCGACATAACGCACGATTTCGAAATAGTGGAGACCGGCCACGATTCGGCTCCGCCAAGCTAATTCAATGTGGGTTTATCCCGACTTAAACACTCAATCGGAGGTTTCTCCAATTAGTTTAAGGTTCGAGCATATCGCGTGGGAGGCATCAGACCGATTCATGGTGTAAAAATGCAACCCAGGTGCACCTCCTCGCAAAAGTCGATCGCAGAGATCCGTAACCACCTCCACCCCAAAAGCGGAAGCAGATGAAAGATTATCTCCGTAATCACTTAGGCGTTTCTGAATCCAACGAGGAATTTCCGCCCCGCACATATCGGAAAACCTTTTAAGGTTCCGATAATTTACGATTGGCATGACGCCAGGCACGATAGGAATATCAATTCCCACTTTATGACAGCGTTCGACGAAGTAAAAATAAGCATCCGCATTGTAGAAATATTGAGTTATGGCGCCATCTGCACCGGCTTCCACCTTACGTTTAAAACCTTCCAAATCCGCGTCGGCATTGGGGGATTGAGGATGCACCTCGGGGTAGGCAGCCACATCTATATGGAAATGGTTTCCAGTTTCGCTACGAATGAACTCCACCAACTCGTTGCCGAAGCTCAGTTCACCACCCCCCCTAGATCCGGACGGTAAATCACCACGCAAAGCTACTAACCTTCTAACACCACAATGTATATATTTTTCTAACACCGTACGGATCTCTCGCAGTGAGGAGCCGATACAGGAGATATGTGGCGCGCAACTGACGCCTGTCTCCACGCTCGTTGCGAGCGCCGTTTCCAGCGTCAACTCGCGGGTGCTACCACCCGCACCGAATGTGACCGAGAAGAACCTTGGTTTGAACGCTGCAAGCACCCGACGGCTGGCCGCTAGCCTAGCCTCGGCGTCGGGGCTCCGGGGTGGGAAAAATTCGAAGCTTAATTCTGAAGCCTGATGCCAAAGCTCATTCATTGAAAAATTTCTATCCTCAAGAAGATAAGTTTTTTCGTCGCATCTAACGCGCTAGAATAGCCTATCTTTCGATGTGGCGTTTCAATCCCAAACGGCTGCAATTGATCGATCGCACGTGGGATTGGCCGAAGCGATAGTCGCGTCGGCGGCTGCGCACGCAAGCAAGCAATTAAGATATAACTCAACTACCGGGCCAATGCACGACAGTGACCTTGATATCAGCCGGTAACGCCGTGTTTAGAGCGGCATCGACAAAAACTCACCCATTGAGGAACCCATCATGAGTGAACCGCTTAGCAAGCGGAGCGACCTTGGCGAAACACCGAGTCACCGGGAATTGGCGAATGCTATCAGAGCACTCAGCATGGACGCCGTCCAGCGAGCCAATTCGGGGCATCCAGGCGCACCAATGGGCATGGCGGATATAGCCGAAGTTTTGTGGCGAGAATTCCTCAGACATAATCCGGCCAACCCAGCGTGGTTCAACCGCGACCGCTTCGTATTGTCAAATGGGCACGGATCCATGTTGTTATATGCCCTGTTGCATCTCACGGGTTACGAGCTGCCCATAAATAAGCTACAAAGTTTTCGGCAGCTCAATTCCGGGACACCGGGGCACCCAGAGTACGGCGTTACTCCTGGCGTTGAGACAACCACGGGACCGTTGGGCCAAGGGTTAGCAAACGCGGTTGGAATGGCTATCGCCGAACGGCGCTTGGCAAAAAAATTCAACCTTGCCGGCCACCCCATAGTTGATCACCATACTTACGTCTTCGTAGGCGACGGTTGCCTTATGGAGGGTATCTCCCACGAGGCGTGTTCGCTGGCTGGAACATTAGGCCTCGGAAAACTGATCGTCTTCTATGACGACAACGGTATATCGATTGACGGGGACGTAGATGGTTGGTTTACCGATGACACCCCCCGACGTTTTGAATCGTATGGTTGGCACGTTATTCCAGCTATCGATGGACACGACTCAGTTGCCGTTACAACTGCGCTTGAGCAGGCGCGGGATAATGCTGAACAGCCGTCGCTGATCTGTTGTCGCACGGTAATTGGTTGGGGAGCACCCAACAAGTCAGGCACTGCCGCCTGTCATGGCGCCGCGCTAGGGGAAGAGGAAGTGGCCGCCACTCGCGTTGCGATAGACTGGCCACATCCACCTTTCGAGATTCCCAAGCCCATTTACGCGGCGTGGAATGCAAGAGAGATCGGAGCCCAGCGCGAGAGTGACTGGGAGCAAGCCCTCGTTGCCTACGAAACCAAATTCCCTGACCTAGCCGCCGAGTTCCGACGTGTGGTTTCAAACGACCTTCCGACAATATGGCCGGAAACCGCACGGGCCTGTGTTGAAGAGCTTGCCCGAAGCGATAGCACTGAAGCGACACGCAAGTCTTCAGAGCGTGCACTTAACTTCCTTTCCTCGGTACTGCCTGAGCTCGTAGGCGGTTCCGCGGATCTCACGGGTTCCAACAACACATTTCATTCAACAAGCCGCGCTATCTCGCGTGAGGAAACAGATGGCAACTATATTTTCTACGGGGTCCGCGAGTTCGCTATGAGCGGCATCATGAATGGTTTATGTGTACACGGTGGAATCATTCCTTATGGTGGCACTTTTCTCGTCTTCTCCGATTACGCCCGCAATGCGGTTCGTATGGCAGCCCTTATGGGCATCGGCAGTATCTTCGTCTACACACATGATTCAATTGGGCTCGGAGAAGACGGACCCACCCATCAACCGATTGAGCATGTTAATGCGTTGCGTTTGATACCGAAACTCAACGTCTGGCGCCCCTGCGATGCCACTGAGACGGCCGTGGCGTGGCTATCCGCGATAGAACGTCGTGATGGGCCATCTTGCTTGCTCCTGACTCGACAGGGTTTGAGTCAACAGAAGAGGGCGGATGACCAATTGAGTTCAATTCATCAAGGGGGATACACTTTAGTCGACACAACTGGTGACCCCGAGGCGATCATGATAGCGAGCGGTTCGGAGGTACACATCGCCCGAGAAGTCGCAGAACACTTGAATGGGCAGGGACATGCTATCCGCTTGATCTCGATGCCTTGCGCAGAGCTCTTCGAACGCCAGACAGAATCCTATCGGAAGTCGGTCATACCCGACTCGGTACGCAAACGCATTGCGATCGAGGCAGGCGGACGAGACTTTTGGTACCGCTATGTCGGGTTGGACGGTTTAGTGTTAGGTCTCGACAGTTTTGGCGATTCGGCACCAAGCGCACAATTATTTGAGCATTTCGGACTTACTTTCGAACAATGTCGGGAGACAATTGAAATTTATCTGGAGAACTAAATTATGACCATTCGCGTCGGTATCAACGGTTACGGTCGTATCGGTCGCAACGTGCTGCGGGCTTTATTCGAATCGGATCGTAGCGAGGAAATCGATATCGTCGCCGTTAATGATCTTGGCGACGCCGAAACCAATGCCCATCTGACACGCTACGACAGCGCGCACGGGCCGTTTCCTGGCACCATCGAAGTCAGAGACGGCGCTATGATCGTGAACGGAAAGTCTATTAAAGTTCTTAGCGAACGCGATCCCGCTAGATTACCCTGGGCCGATTTGGGTGTCGACGTTGTACACGAGTGTACGGGCCTCTTTGCGAATAAGACCAAAGCCTCTGCGCATCTAGAGGGCGGTGCGCAGAAAGTGATAATTTCAGCTCCAGCTGGTACCGACATTGACGCAACTGTTGTCTACGGCGTTAATCATCACGTACTCAAATCGTCCGACACCGTGATTTCGAACGCTTCGTGCACCACCAACTGCCTCGCACCCCTCGTCCAACCACTGCATGAAAAAATCGGGGTCGAATCCGGGATCATGACAACCATACATGCCTACACGAATGACCAAGTGCTAACGGACGTGTTTCATTCGGATCTGCGCCGCGCGCGCTCGGCAACGCAATCGATGATACCGACAAAGACGGGGGCTGCTGCCGCGGTCGGTCTAGTGTTACCGGAATTAGACGGCAAACTCGACGGATACGCTGTCCGCGTCCCTACTATCAACGTGTCACTCGTCGATTTGACCTTCAAATCGGTCCGAAATACTACAATCGAGGAAATTGACGAAATTCTCCGTGTGGCGGCTAAGGGAAGCCTCAGAGGTATCCTGGCCTATAACGACTTACCCCTAGTTTCGATCGATTTTAACCATAACCCCGCGTCATCTATTTTTGAAGCTAGCCAGACCAAGGTGATTGAAGGCAATATGGTCAAGGTACTTGCTTGGTACGACAACGAGTGGGGGTTTTCCAATCGGATGCTTGACACCACGATCGCACTTATGAACGTTTAACGACTTGCTATGCTTCGAATGGCAGATGTAGATCTCGATGGGAAACGAGTTCTAGTCCGGGAAGACTTCAACACACCACTGAAAAACGGCGTTGTGGCGGACGACAGTCGACTTCGCGCGGGGTTACCGACCATCCACGAAGCGTTGGGCCGTGGCGCCAGCATCATCCTTCTGTCGCACCTCGGCCGACCGTCTGAAGGTAAATTCGACGAACGGTTATCGTTGAGACCTGTGGCGGACACTTTATCGATATTACTGGATCATCCTGTACGGTTCGCGCAGACCTGGATCGACGGAATAGCCGCTGCCCGCAATTCCATAACCTTGTGCGAAAATGTACGTTTTCTCGCTGGCGAAAAGGCTAACGACGACGGACTTGCACGACAAATGGCGAGCCTGTGCGATGTCTTCGTGAATGATGCATTTGCAACTGCCCATCGCGCGCAAGCGTCAACACATGGCGTCGCAAAATACGCAGCGATCGCCTGCGCGGGACCGCTGCTGACCGCAGAACTCGATTCCTTGACAAAAGCACTCGATAATCCCCGGCGCCCACTCGTCGCTATCGTGGGCGGAGCTAAAGTTTCCTCGAAACTGGCTATTCTCGAAACCTTAGCTGCCAAAGTCGATTCTCTCATCGTCGGTGGCGGAATCGCCAATACTTTCCTAAAGGCAACAGGTTATGACGTGGGCATGTCCTTGCATGAACCAAGCATGGTCGACATTGCTGCGCGCCTTACGCGTTCGTGTGCCAGCGTCCCCGTCCCAGTCGATGTCGTATGTGGTAGTAGTTTTTCCGAGGACACCGATGCGATCGTAAAAAAAACAGCTCAGGTAGGGGCTAATGATTTGATCATGGATCTGGGTCCGATGACTATAAAATCGCTATGCGCGGTGATCGAGAAAGCGGGGACAGTAGTTTGGAATGGGCCACTAGGCGTATTTGAATTTGACCGCTTCGCTCGAGGCACACGCGATCTGGCCCATGCCATCGCCAACACAAATGCATTCACAATCGCCGGTGGTGGCGACACGTTAGCTGCAATCACTGCCTTTGGGGTGACCGACTCAATTTCATATATTTCCACGGGCGGTGGCGCGTTTCTGGAATTCCTGGAAGGTAAGACACTACCCGCCGTGGAAATACTGGAACAAAGGTCGGTTGCCTGAGAAGCCTATATGAGACGCACGAAAATAGTAGCGACGCTTGGGCCATCTACCGATAAACCTGGAACGCTCGGGCAACTGGTGACCGCAGGTCTAGATGCGGCGCGTTTGAACTACTCCCATGGCACGACAGCAGATCATGCGCGCCGGGCACGAGACGTGCGTACGGCTGCCGCCCAAGCCGGGCGAGAAATCGGATTGATCGCCGACTTACAAGGACCAAAAATCAGGCTTGCATGTTTCCGCAGTCATTTCGCAGACATTGAAGAAGGAGCGCGCTTTCTAATTGACACGGAATGGCCACCCGACCAAGGTAATTCGGAGCGGGTTAGTGTTACCTACAAACAGCTACCAGAAGATGTTGAGCCAGACGATATCCTTCTGATCGATGATGGGCATATCGTACTCAAGGTAGAACGCGTTCATGGACCTGTTATAGAAACGACGGTAGTGACCGGAGGGCGTGTATCTGATCATAAGGGCCTTAATCGACAAGGCGGAGGTTTATCGGCGTCAGCCCTGACCGATAAGGATCGTAACGATCTCTTCCATGCCATCAAACAAGGAGTCGATTACATTGCCGTATCTTTCCCACGCAGTGCGACGGACATCGAAGACGCCCGGAAACTGATCCGGGATACCGGTGGTAAGGCCGAAATTATCGCTAAAATCGAACGAGCTGAGGCGCTAGATTCCGCCGAGGAAATCATAGCCGCTTCAGACGCTATCATGATTGCGAGGGGCGACCTCGGTGTCGAAATCGGCGACGCCCGTTTACCACCGGCACAAAAACACCTCATCGCATTGGCCCGGGAACAACATCGCACGGTGATAACGGCTACTCAGATGATGGATTCCATGATCGAACGTCCGGTGCCAACGCGGGCTGAGGTATTCGACGTAGCTAACGCGGTGCTCGATGGTACGGATGCCGTCATGCTTTCCGGTGAAACCAGCGTTGGCGCCTATCCAGGCAAAGCCGTAGAGGCAATGGCGCGGGTCTGTGAGGGCGCGGAGAGAGAATGGAGTGCTCCAGTCTCGTCGATGCCCCTGGACGCAAGGTTCGAACGTATCGATCAGGCAATCGCGATGTCCACTGTTTACTGTGGAAATCGGCTAGGAGTGACCGCCATTGCCGCCTTGACGGAATCGGGGGCAACTGCACTATGGACCTCCCGGCTTAACACCGCCATACCAATTTTCGCCTTGTCTCGCCACCCAGAAACACTGCGAAAGGTCACCCTGTACCGAGACGTGTATCCGATCTATTTCGACGTCACCTCGACTGAGTACAGCGACGTGGCTCGCGAAGTATTAGAACTCTTACAGGGCCGGGGTGCGGTGAGCGATGGGGATCGGGTGATTATTACCAACGGCGACCTGCTCGGTCATTCAGGGGGAACTAACGGCATGACGATCCTCACCGTAGGAGATTTACCACTAGGCGCGGATTAGCCGTGTGATTCAGTAGCCCGAACAACCCCTAGCACTTGTGCCGATGTATTTTTATAATTTTTAAACTAACTAAAAGTTTTTTTGGTAAGCGACAACGACGTCGCAAATACTGCTAACTCCGCAACATTTCAAGAAGAGGTATACCATGGCAATTCAAGAACTCGCGGCAACAGCGCGAGCAATGGTCGCAAAAGGCAAAGGCATACTCGCGATCGATGAAAGCTTGCCGACAATTAAGAAGCGTTTCGACAGCATAGGCGTCGAGTCTACGAAAGAAAATCGCAGAGCCTATCGTGAGCTGCTTATAGATAACTCGGGGGATTCAGACTACATCAGCGGAATGATCCTGTTCGATGAGACCATCCGACAAAAATCTGCCACGGGTCAACCGTTCCCAGACATCCTGGCCGAAAAAGGAATAATGCCTGGTATCAAAGTTGATGCAGGTGCCAAAGACTTAGCGGGTCATACGGACGAGAAAGTTACCGAGGGTCTGGACGGCTTGCGCGACCGGTTGGGTGAGTACAAGTCCCTCGGCGCAAAATTTGCGAAATGGCGCGCGGTCATTACGATAGGAAGCAAAATTCCTTCGACAGCTTGCATTGAAGCAAATGCTCATGCTCTAGCCCGTTATGCGAGCCTATGTCAGGAAGCAGGTATCGTGCCAATGGTAGAGCCCGAAGTGCTCATGGATTCCGACAATACGATCGAACGTTGCTTCGAAGTAACTGAAATCACGCTGCACACTGTATTCAATGAGTTGATCCGACAAGACGTAGCACTTGAGTACACAATTTTGAAAACTAATATGGTTTTAGCGGGTAAACAGTGCCCCGTTCAAGCGAGCGTGGAGGCGGTCGCTGATAAAACTCTGCTCTGCCTCAAACGCGTGGTACCAGCGGCCGTGCCTGGGATTGTATTTTTATCCGGTGGTCAAGGCGGCACAGAGGCTACCCGCCACTTGAATGCAATGAACAAGACCGGGCTCAATTTGCCTTGGCCGTTGAGTTTTTCCTACGGCCGGGCGCTACAGACCGACGCCATCAATTCCTGGGGAGGTAATCCGCGTAACGTTGAACAAGCGCGTGACATCCTTCTTCACCGAGAACGTTGCAACGGTCTTGCGGCCATGGGGCAGTATTCGGACACGATTGAAGGGGAAATTGCCGCCTGAGTTGTATGGGAGGAACCCCTTGGAGGCTCACCTTCATAGTGTTAGCTGCTCCAGTGCCTCACGATACTTTTCTGCCGTCCGTTCGAGAATGTCCGTCGGTAAGTTTGGTGCCGGTGCGCGTTTATCCCAATCCAATGTTTCGAGATAATCGCGAACAAATTGTTTATCAAAACTAGGCGGACTGACACCGACACGATACTCGCTTGCTGGCCAAAATCTCGAGGAATCCGGGGTTAGCACTTCATCGATCAGAACCAGGTTATCTTCAACATCCAATCCGAATTCGAGTTTCGTATCGGCTATGATTATCCCTTTCCTTTTAGCATAGTCGGCCGCGTTCTTATAGATATCCAAACTAACCCTACGCACTTCTTCGGCCCGTTCACGTCCAACCAGATTGCATGCATGGTCAAAATTAATATTCTCGTCATGGTCGCCTACATCGGCCTTCGTCGACGGGGTGAATATCGGTTCAGGCAGACGCTCAGCTTGTTCGAGCCCCGAGGGCAGATCAATGCCACACACTCGGCCGGTGCGCTGATAATCCTTCCATCCCGATCCGATAATGTAGCCACGCACGATTGATTCGATCGGCAACGGTTTCAGTTTGTCGACGACAATGGCACGGCCTTCTACCTGCTGTCGCTCACTTTTATCGGTTAACACGTCCAAAAGTGGGATGTCAGAAAGATGGTTGGCAATGGAATTCCCGATTCTTGCGAACCAAAAATCAGACAGGGCCGTTAGCACCAATCCTTTTCCAGGTACCGGCTCTGACAGTACGACATCGAAAGCCGAAATCCGGTCCGTGGTCACAATCAGTAGTTGCCGTTCGCCAATGGCGTAGATGTCGCGAACTTTACCCTTCTGAATCAGAGGGATGGAGCTTAAATTGGATTCATATAACGCAGCGATCTCATTCATAAAAAAACAGTTCCTACCTGATTATGATGCGATTCGATTTTGCATACCGGATACATCCACGATCCCGGGAATATCACCACGGATACCCATAGCACGCTCAATCAGCCAACTTTTAGCAGCCGTCGAGCGCTCTGTCATACACATACCCATGCCTCGTAGCCCACGAATAAGATGTTCGTTACGTATAAACAGCCGGTTAAGAGTATCAGTCACATGGCGCATCGCCGATATTTCACTCGCCCGCCAGCGTTCATAATTACGTAAAGCTGCAGATGTGGGCCAAGGTTCTAATTGATTACGAGACCCAACGCATTCTGCCAAGGTGGCAGCGTCCATAATGCCTAGATTTAGCCCCTGTCCAGCGAGCGGATGGATCACATGCGCCGCGTCACCCACCAATACGTAACTACCAAAAACACTTTGGGCGACTTTTATTCTTTCAAGTTCGAACGATAGGCGCGGGCTGGCTGCAGCGATGGTGCCAAGCTTGTGCCTAAATGTCTTTTCTAACTGGCGACAGAAATCCCGGTCGTCCGCTGCTTCTATCGTTCGTGCCATGTGGGGTGTACACGTCCACACAATGGAGCAACAATTGGGTTCCGCTAAAGGCAGGAACGCGAGAGGCCCCGTGTCAAGAAAACATTGCCTCGCTATCTTCCCATGCGACGTTTCGCAGACGACATTACAGACAATTGCGATCTGATCATAAGGTTCGCGAGCTAATTCGACCCCGCCAGCTTTACGGACAGCAGAATCCACACCGTCTGCCCCAATTACCAGTCGCGCGGCGATGTTCGATCCATCTTTCAAGTGAACCCCAGGCTGAATACCCTGTGATATGTTCGTTATCGTCTGTCGATGAATCGTAACCGAGGTGTGGTCCTCCAATATCGTGGACAACGCCGCGACTAGGTTCTGATGTTCGATAATCCATCCCATCGGGCCCACATGTGTGATGGGTGCATTGAAATACACATGCCCACGAGACCCGGAATCCCACACTTCCATGCTGTCAAAACATCCAACACGCGAATGGTCGATTTCTTCCCATGCTCCGACCATTTCGAGAACGGCGCGCGACGCAGGAGTAATCGCGTAGCATCGTGCACGGACCTCACCGGCGGGCGCGCGTATTTGGCTGTCGGGCGTGATAAGCGCCACAGTCAAATCCAAATCTGCCAGTAATGCCGCCGTTGACATTCCGACTGCGCCACCGCCAATAACGACAACATCATAATCAGGGGAAGACAATGTCATAAGCGAACTCGAATTATTTGTCACGACCGAGTGCAGAGAGCCCCGTCGCCTCCAAGATTAGTCGGCGTTTGAAGAGTGGTATGGCTTCGATTAAGGCCATGGTCGCCCTTCGAGCCGCGGACAGCAAACACAACCGCGAACCGAACGTTTGTGCGAGAAGATCCGTAAAATTGACTGTACGACAGTGGTCAAAGTTGCGTGCAGACGCATACCCTTCAGTAACGGCGTTTGCGCCAAGGTCGGATGTTTTAGCAACGGTTCCCACAAACGTGGAAACATCACGTAACCCTAAATTCAAACCCTGAGCCGCATTTGGATGAATAGTATTTGCCGCATTGCCCACCAAAATCGCGCGTATTCCATCTATACGTTTAGCTCTAACACGACGCACCTCATGGCCACGACGCACCCCCAGTTTTGTGATGTGCCCTAAATGATCTCCGAAGCGTCGTTGTAGCATTTTGCAATAGGCACCGTCTTCTTTTTTGAGCGCTTCCTCAGCCGTAGACCGATCCAAGCACTGTACGCTAACGTAGCGGTCTCCGCCTAAAGGGATCATCGCCATCGGTCCCTGGACCGAAAACCGTTCGTAAGCTATGCCAACTTGTGGATCGCTCACCTCAAGGTTGGCAACGATCGCAGTTTGCCCAAAGTCAAATGTATCCACTTCTATGTCGAGGGCGCTACGCACTACTGAATCGCTTCCATCTGCCCCTACCAACAGACGGCCAGTAAAAGTCGCACACTTGCCTTTGTTGTAAGCTCTTACACAAACACTATTTTCACTTACTACGCAGCTATGGAAACTGGTCGACCAAAATAGTCTGGAGCCTAATTCCTCCTGTGCTGCCTCCGCCAACTTGCGACGAAGGACGTCGGCCGGGCAAGCCCAGCCCAATACAGCAAGCCCAACTTCACGGGCATCCAGCCGAACCGCTCCAAAGCCATGACGGTCGCTTATGTGAACGTGGTTAATTCGTGTGACATGACCAATCAGTCGATCCCAAAGGCCAATGTTCTCCAAGATCCGCTGGGAGGCGGTGTTCAATACCAGTCCACGTACATCTTCGTTCGCAACTTCGCTGCGCAGGGGCGGGCGTCGCTCGACGACCGCCACGTCTATCCCCGCCCGGCTCAAAGCCACAGCCAAGGCCGTGCCGACAAGGCCAGCACCGACAATGACACAGTCGAAATCAGGCTGCACTGGAGAGTTCGGTTGCGCTCTCTACGGCGTCGACAGTCTTTGGTGCGCTAATGCTCAATACTTCATTCCCTTTTTCCGTTACCAATATATCGTCTTCTATTCGGACCCCAATATTCCACCATTGTCTCGCAAGTTCTATACCGTTATCTGCTAGATAAAGGCCAGGTTCTACAGTCGTAACCATGCCAGGCTCGAACACGCGCCACTCGTCTGCCACTTTATAGTCACCGACATCGTGAACATCCATACCAAGCCAGTGGCCCGTTTTATGCATGTAATACGGTTTGTACGCCTCCGTCTGGATGAGTTTTCGTAAACGTCCCGTCAAAATACCTAGCT
>Ga0310345_10000664_pt1 | contig 46272 bp, 35 predicted proteins | sample HC15DNA20500_MG_FD_204667 | JGI IMG/M metagenome (GOLD analysis project Ga0310345, IMG submission 204667) | Marine microbial communities from station ALOHA, North Pacific Subtropical Gyre - HC15-DNA-20-500_MG | ecosystem: Environmental > Aquatic > Marine > Oceanic | place: Pacific Ocean: North... | reverse complement strand
CTCAGGCTGCGCATCCCCTGCCTCCTCTTGGCTGAGTCTCGACAACCCAACCTTGAGGCGCGCAGGGGGTGCGCGCTGCCATTCAGGCGCCTCGCGCACCCACGACTACGTTAGGAGAGCCTTCTTTCGCGCCAGCATCTCTTCGAGCTCCATCACCTTCTCCAGTGCCAGCCCGCTCAGGTGGCTCTTCAGCTCGGCGACCAGGTCGTCGCCGGGGCGGCTCACGTAGCCAAGATAGCCGATGAGGGTGGCGAGCGCTTCGCCCCCATCGTCCGCCGCCGCGAGCTGTTGAAACAGGCCGAGGAGGTCCTTCGCGGTGTCCCGGTACCCTCGGTCGAACGCGCTTCGCAGAGCCCACAGGGCGACGGTGCCCCACGCGGGCAGGCCGCGGGCGCGGAGCGCGTCGGCGTCGAGCGTCGTGAGATCGTCGAGGTGGTAGCGGATCCGCGGGACCAGGGGGCCGGCGGACTCTCGGACCGCCTCGTCGATGTCGAGCGCCTCTCCGACGTCGAGCGGCACCTTCCACGCGCGGTGGCCGTGATAGACGACGAGCGGGATCACCAGGGGCAGCACCAGGCGTCCTTCGGTCACCTCGCCGTGCCGCTCCCACAGCCGCATGACGTACTCGGCGATGCGCCGCGGCATGCGTGGGTCGGGGCGGCTCTGGTGCTCGACCAGCAGGCAGAGGAAGCTACGCCGCCCGCCGACCTCCGCCGCGAAGACGAGATCGCTCGCGAGGCCGCGCAGCTTCAGCCCCACGCTCTCGGCCGGCACGCGCTCGAGGCTGTCCCAGGCGATCAGCCGCGCGAGCTCGGCGGGGAGGCTGGAGCGCAGCAGAGCGCCGCCTCTCTCGAGGTCTCCGAACACCCGCTTGAACAAAGCGTCGTGGGGCGAGGCGTGGGCGGGGGGCGTGTCGTCGCCGTCGGACATGCCCGGCACACGAGCAAGCCCCGATCCGGGAGGCGCTCATGTGATCTCGCGTACTTGCGGCGCCGGATCGGCGGAGGTGGCGGGCGGACCGGTGGCGGCCGCCGATCGAGGGGAGGGTCTACCGGCCTCGGGGAGGGCGTCGTCGGCTCAGCGCGAGGAGCGCGAGGAGCACAAACGCGAGCGCGCTCGCCGGGCGGGGCGAGGCGGCGACCGTGCAGCCGGCGCAGCCCCCCGAGCCGGTGGCGGCGCCCGGCGGAGGGGCGGGGGCGTCGGCAGGGATGCAGCGGGAGACCTCCTCGCAGCGCGGCGGCTCCTGGCCCTCGGGGACCTCGGCGCCGCCTCCGCAGGGGCCCGTCGGCTCGCAGGTGTCGAAGACCGCGCGGCTCATGCCGTGGCCGGCGTAGCGGACGCCGACGCAGAAGCGAGTGGGCTGGCAGGTGGCCCCTTCGCCGTAGCGCGCGACGCAGTCGCTGGCGGCGCTGCACTCCTCGGTGGGCGCGCAGGTGCTCGCGCAGCCCGAGTGCGAGAGCGACACCGGCTGGCTGCCGCCCGGGCACTCGAGTGGCTCACAGTCGGGCGGCTCCCAGTCGTCGTCGATCACGTCGGCGGAGGCGAGGGCGGGCACCAGCAGCAGACCGAGGGCGACGAGGAACGCGCGCATGCCGCGAGCGTACCCCGGCGGCTCAGTCTCCGGAGGGGGCATGCGCCCCCTCCCGCCCGACCGGCAAAGCCGGCTCGGGCTCCCACCCCACCTCACGCGCTGACGCGCGTGGAAGCTGCGGCAATATTTGCCGCATCTTCAGTGCGTCGCGAGGCGCTCGGGCGGGCCGGCGCCGTCGGGCACGTAGGCGTCGTCCATCGTCAGGATGACCTTGTCGAGCTCGAAGCCGTCCTCGCGCATCGAGAGGTGCACGAGGTGCTCGCCCGCGGTCGGGACGTCGATGGAGATGGTGTGCTCCTCACCGCAGGCGCTCCCGCCGGAGTCGCGCTGGGCGCTCGACCAGGTCCAGCGGTTCTTGCCCGCGCACCACTGGATGCGACGGCCGGACGAGGGCCACGTGTCGTCGATGCCGACGTGCACGCCGTTGTCTTCGGTGCCGGTGCTGTAGGCGCGGGCGTGCACGTAGTAGCGGCCGGGCGTGGTGAAGACGACGCGGTAGGTGAGCAGCGGCCCCTCGCCGCCGTTGTCGAAGAAGCTGTCCCCGTTGCGGATCGGGTCGTCGTGGGTCACCCGGGTGTCGGGCAGGCCCTCGAGGTAGGCGCCGCCGCTCGCGCTCTCGTGGTGGGGCTCGTCGGGGTCGGGCGTCACGCCGGGGAACGAGCCCTCGGCGGTCAGGTACCAGGCGCGCGGCGTGCCCTGGTCGTCGTTGGTCGTGAAGTGCTCGGCCTCGAAAGCGACCAGGCCGTCGACCTCCTGGAAGACCCACGCCGGCGGGCCCGCGTCGCGCTCGACCCCGGCGTCGCCCGGGGTCCCCGCGTCGGGCGTCGGGTCCCCCGCGTCCCGGGCGACGAGCCCCGCGTCGTCCCGCCCGCCGTCGGTCGCCCCGGGGCCACCGTCGGGCGGGTCCACCGCGCCGTCACAGCCGAAGGCCAAGGTCATCGCGCCCAGCACGAAGAACGCTCTCTCCATCATGGCGAGAGCGTACGCGAGCGCCCCCCGGCCGCGCCGTTACGGCGGTGTCGTCGAACGCGTCAGCGCCGCTCGATCCGGACGCCCGGGGGCGCCGCCGGGGGCTCCTCGCCGCGCAGCCGCACCGCCTCGTCTTCGACCGGCTCCTGGGGCTCGAGGCGGATGGCGATCTCGCGGAGCGCGGGGGCCCCGTGGCGCCACGCGAGGATCCACCGACGCTCCTGGGCGTGCAGCATCACCGCGTAGCAGTCGCGGTCGCGCGAGCCGCCCCGGCGCTCCCAGAGCGGCACCGCGTCGCCGTCGGCCAGCGTCCACTCCTGCTCCTCGCCGAAGGGCTCGCCTTCGATCTCGAGCGCCTCGCAGTCGAGCGTCGCGTCCTCGTTCAGCTGACGCAGGCCGACGGTGATCTCGCTGCCGCCCCGGTGGCGGAGATACACGTCGGTCTCGATCACCCCCGCGGGCGGGTAGGGGTAGCGCGGCGGCGGGCTGTTCTGCGAGGTCGCCGTGCAGACCAGCAGCGCGAGGGCGCCGATCGCCGCGCGCTGGGCGCGGTGAGGCAGCGGGCCGGCGATCTCTGGGCGGAAGCGCGTCCACGAGATCCAGAGCGCCGGCAGCGCCAGCAGGTCGGTCGGATCCGCCCAGACGTGGCCCGGCACCCAGGCCGCGACAGACGGGATCTGGATCAGCGCGAAGCCCACGCCGACCGCCACGTGCGCCCACGCGAAGCCGCGCTCGCTCCGGACGCGCAGCACCCACGCGAGCACCAGCGGCGCGACCAGGAGGCCGGCGACGTCGCTGAGCTTGCCGGTCACCACGCCGGGCAGCAGGCCCGCCCCCTTGAGGACGTGGTCGTTGAGGGCCAGCGTCACGAGCGCGAGCACGAAGAGCGGCCGGCCGAAGCGAGTGGAAGCCTGGAAGGGCACGCGAGACCTTTACAGGCGCCGGTGGCGGGAGGTCCAGCCGGATCAGATCTGCGCGGCCTTGAGGCGCGCGGAGACCAGCATGTAGAGCGCGAAGAGCGCGTCGCGCTCGGTGGCCGAGCCCTCGTGCAGGCCGGCGAGGCGACAGAAGTGGAGGAACTCGCGGCCGTCGAGCCCGAGCAGGCCCGCCTTCGCCATCGGGCTCGCCTCGCCGGTGCCGGGCAGCGCCGCGAGCAGCTCCACCATCGCCGCGACCGAGCGCTCGAGCGCCTCGAAGTGATCCCCGCGCCGGATCGCGTTCTCGACCTCGGCCACCGCCACCGCGTCGCTCCCCTCCCACAGCGAGGCGAAGCTGAGCGCGCCCCGCGGGATCTCCGGCATCGGCGGCGGCTCGCTCTCGACGTCGGAGATGCGCAGCTCGGTGCTGCCCGAGCTCTGCTCGGCGACCTTGGCGAGCTCGGCCTCGATCCCCTCCTCCATGGGCTTGCGCATGCGCTGCGTGGGCGGCGCGGAAGCCGGCCGTGAGGACGGAGGCGCCGAGGACGGCGGCGTCTCCGGGGTGGACCGGGGGAAGCGCGCCCACAGCGACCGGATGACGAGCTTGCTGATCTCCTTGAGCGCCGGGAGCACGCCGTCGCCCCGGGTCGCCGCCGTCTCGAAGTCCGGCACGCCGCGCCAGTTCAGGTCCTGGCGCAGCTCGTCGACGCTCATCAGGCCCTGGAGGTCGCGCTTGTTGTACTGGAAGACGAGGGGCACCCGGTCGACGTCGATGTCGTTCTCGGCGAGGTTCTTCTTCAGGTCCGCGAGCGACTCGAGGTTGGACTGCTTGGCCGCGCGCTGGCTGTCGGCGACGAAGATCACGCCGTCCGCGCCCTGCAGCACGAGGCGTCGGGTGGCCGAGTAGAAGACCTGGCCCGGCACCGTGTAGAGCTGGAAGCGCACGCCCATGCCGCGCACCTCCTTCACCTGCAGCGGCAGGAAGTCGAAGAAGATGGTGCGGTCGCCTTCGGTGGCCAGGGTGACGAGCTCGCCGCGCCGCTGCGGCTTCACCACCGAGTAGATGTGCTTGAGGGTCGTCGTCTTTCCCGAGAGGCCGGGGCCGTAGTAGACGACCTTCGCCGAGATCTCCCGGGCCAGAGGGTTGATGACCGTCACTGGCGCTACGGTAGCAGATCCGCGCGTCGCCTGTGATAGCTTCCCCTCGTGCTCTCGGGCGACCTCTCCACGATGGCCCTGGCCGACGTGCTCCAGTGGGTGGACGCCGGTCGTGGCCGCGCGCTGGTGACCGTGACCCGCCCCGACGGCCAGGCTCGCTGGCTGCTCGCCGAGGAGCGCGTGGTGATCGCCGCGGCCGCGCCGCCCGTCTCGGGCCGGCTCAGCAGCGACGGCACGCCGGACGCGCCCGGCCCCGCGCTCGAGGCGGTCGCCCTCGAGTACCTGCTGGACCTCTTCCTCCAGAGCGAGGGCAAGTTCGAGCTGCGCAACGACGCGCCCACCCCGCCCGACGCGGTGCGGGTCTCGATGCCGGTGCAGTTCCTCGTGATGGAGGGGCTCCGCCTCCTCGACGAGCGCACGCGGCTCGAGGAGACCTACCCGCGTGACGAGGCCCGGCTCGCCGCCACCGACGCCGACGCCGAGGGGCTCTCGGTCATCGACTCCGCCATCGTGCAGGTCGCGCAGGGCGCGCCCGCGCTCGGCGAGGTGCGCCTGGTGCTCGGCTTGAGCCGACCGTCGCTGCTCCGCCACGTCGACTCGCTCCGGCAGCGCGGCCTGGTCGACGTCGAGGGCACGGCGCACGGCCCCGACATCGAGGGCTCGGTGATCCAGCAGGCGCAGGTGCTCCTGCGCGAGCGGCAGTACGCCGAGGCCGCGCACGTGTTCCGCTCGCTCCTCGCGACCAACCCGGAGGACGGCCGCGTCCGCCGGCTGCTGCAGGAGGCCGAGAGGCTCCAGATCGACGCGGCCTACGAGCTCTTCAGCCCGACCGACGTCGTCACCCGCGACGAGGACTACCGGGAGCTCGACCTGAAGGGCACCGACCGCGCCGTGCTCGACTGCCTGGAGCGACCCCGCAGCGTCGCCATCCTGGTGCTGGTCTCGCCGCTGCGCGAGCTGGAGACGCTCTCGGCCTTGCGGCGCCTGGCGTCGAAGGGCCTGGTCACCATCGAAGCCGCCGACTGACGGAATGTCGCCCCGACGGGTGACGTCCCGTCAATCCGTCATGCGGCTCTCCGAGATCTTCGGCCGCGGCCCGCACAGACGCGATGGCACGCCGTCTGCTCTTCCAACACGCGGGAGGAACCATGCGCAGAAGAGAGAAGACGCGAGCCCGCCGCCGTCGCGCGGGAATGACCCTGATCGAGATCATGATCGTGGTGATCGTCATGGCGCTGATCGCGACCGCGGTGGGCGTCGCGGTCCTGCCCATGCTCGAGCGGGCCAAGGTGAAGCAGGCGACGGTCGACGCCGCCAGCATCCGAGGCGTGGCCGAGCTCTGGCTCGCCGATCACGGGACGTGTCCGTCGATGGTCGAGCTCCGCGAGACCGGCGAGGTGAACGAGTCGGGCCGACCGAGCGATCCCTGGGACACGCCCTGGTCGATCGAATGCGAGGCGTCGCGTGTCATCGTCATCTCGGCGGGCCCCGACCGACAGCTCGGCACCGAAGACGACATCCCCGTCGAGGAGGGGTGAGCTCGCGGTCTCTCACCAAGCGGCCATCACGACGAACGCGCCCGCCCCGACCAGGAGGCCGGCGAGCCCGCCGATGAGCGCGCCGCGGCCCCTCCCCGAGCCGCCAGCGATCGCTCCGATGATCGCACCGATCCCTGTCGGCACCACGAAGTAGCCGACCTGGACGAGCGATACGAGCCCTTCGAGGTCTCCCACGAGACGTGCCTCCCGGGCGCGGCCTGCGCGCCGACACGTCTCCCCTCTTGGTTCGAAGGGCCCGCATGCGAAGAAGCCCCCACCATCCCTGGCGGAGGCCGCTTCGAATGGCGCCGACTACTCCATGTCGGCGAGGCGCTCGCGCCAGCGCTTGCGCAGCGCCTGGATGGCCTGGCGCGTCACCCCGTACTTGCGGGCCAGCGCGCTCATGTTCTCGTCGGAGCGAGCCACGTCCAGGATCTGCTTCGGCGTGAGCTTGCGACCGTGCGGCATGCCGCCCTTGTCGACCCGCGGGCCACCCACGTCCTCGTAGGTGCGGCCGCGCACGAGGCGACTGACCGCCGCCGCGCTGATGCCGTACTCACGCGCCAGCTGCGCCTGGCTCGCCACGCCCTTGGAGTAACGACGCCGGAGCGCAGCCACCTGCCGCTTGGTCAGCTTGGCGCGACCTCGGAGGACCGTCGGGCCACCCGCATCCTGACGCGCCTCTCCGCGCGTGATGCGACCGACCTGATGCACCCCGAGACCGTACTCCTCGCCGATCTCGCGCTGGCTGAGCTTTCCCTTGTCGTACTTCTTCCGGATCGCCCGGATCTGTGCGTCGGTGAGCTCGTCGATGCTCTTCTTCTCGTTCTTCTTTTTACGTCGTGCCACTTGCGTCCACCCATCGTCCGCCCTGTGCGGACTATCCATGTTCTTTTGAACACCATGTTGCCCCATTTGTCAATTGCAATTCACGACCGTGACGCGCACGGTTCCTGGCTCCACCCGTGGAGCGTAAGTGCTTGGAAAAGCGTCGCAAAACGCCTCTTGCGGAGGGCTCTGGAGCGCCATCGGCGGCTCGTCGGAGCCCAAAAAAATGGCCTTCTCGTCCCCACATACTGACGAACACGGGGCGACGACGCGGCGATCGGCGGATCCTGCCGCCCCGCCCGGGCCCCGCCCGCAGCGTCCCTCAACGTGGGCACGCAAGCGTCATGGTCGATCTTCTCCGGTCATCGCCTGACCGTCCGAGCGGTGCCTCGCGCGTGATCCGTCCCGGCGGGCGATGCGGGCTCGCACGGGCCGCGGCATGCTCGCGGAATGCGTCGCTGCGCCGTCGTGCTCTCGTTGCTCTTGCTGTCCTGCGGCGCACCTGCAGGCGAGGCGCCCCGGCCGGCCAAGCGCGCGGTCGAGGGCGCGCCGGAGGCCACGTTGGTGGTCCTCGGCAGCGGGACCCCGGTCCCCGATCCCGAGCGCGCCGGGCCGGCGCACGCGGTGGTGATGGGGGACGAGGCGTTCCTCTTCGACGCCGGCGCGGGCGTCCTGCGGCGCCTCGAGGCGGCTCGCGCCCGTCACCCCGCGCTCGCCCCCGAGCGAGTGAGGCGCGTCTTCCTGACCCACCTCCACTCCGACCACGTGCTCGGCCTCGACGAGCTCCTCTTCGGCGCCTGGGTGCTCGGGCGGGAGCGCCCCCTCGAGATCTGGGGGCCGCCGGGCACGGCGGCGCTGGTCGACGGGCTGCGGCAGGCCTACGCCGAGGACCGGCGCGTGCGAACCGAGGGGCTCGAGGGGCTGCGCGAGAGGGGCAGCGAGGCCCAGGTCCGCGAGGTCTCGCCCGGCGTCGCCCTGCGCACCGGCGACGTCGAGGTGCGCGCGTTCGCGGTGCCGCACGGATCGTGGACGCACGCCTACGGCTGGCGGATCGACGCGGGCGGCCGGGTGATCGTGCTGAGCGGGGACACTGCCACTGGAGACCCGGCTGCTGGAGGCGCGGTCGCCGGCAGCGCCGTGGTCGAGGCCTGCGATGGCTGCGACCTGCTCGTGCACGAGGTCTGCTCGGCGGCGGGCCTCGCCCGACGCGGCGACGACGCCCGCGCCTATCACGGCAGCTTCCACACCACCGGCCTCGAGCTCGGTCGCCTCGCGGCCCGCGCGCGTCCCTCACGGCTGGTGCTGACGCACGTGCTCTTCTTCGGCGAGAGCGCCGACTCCATCCTCGGCGAGGTGCGGGAGGGCGGCTACGCCGGCGAGCTCTTCCTGGCCGCCGACCTCGCCGGGTACTGACGCCTCACTGGACGGGGGCGACGGCGACCACCCAGTCGAGCATCACCGCGTCGCGCCGCCAGGGGCCGCGGCACGCGAGGGGGAGGTCGAGCGCGCTCGCCACGGCGGCCACCGCGGCGTCGCGGTCGTGGGCGCTGGTGCGGAGCTGGCTCGGCCGACCGGCCTCGAAGCGGACGCGCACGGTGGCGCCCGACGGGGCCCGCACGAAGAGCCAGCGCGCGCCCTCCCGCGGGACCGGAGGGGGCGGCGGGAGCGCCGGCTCCGCCGAGGCCGAGAGCGGCCGCTGGGCGAGGCGCGCCGTCTGCGCCCGCCGCCAGGCCTCGAGCTCGGAGATGAGGCGGGCCAGCTCCTCGAGGTGGACGCCGCGCGCGGGCGGCTTCGGCGGGGGAGGGAGGAGCGCCTCGCGGGCGAGGGGGAGGGTCTGGCGGAGGGCGGGATCGGTGATGGGGTCGAGCAAGCTCTGGCCTCGTTTTTCAGTGGTTTCTCTTGCATCGACGGACGGAAATCGGGCCCCCGAACTGACGCTCCCGGAGGACTTTCGCCGCTTATTTCACCCCCCCGGCGCGGGCCTGCTATCCGCTGATCCATGGACGCGATCGGAGCGGACGTTCGGGTGGTCGGGGTCGGCGGAGCCGGCGGCAACGCGGTGCGGCACATGGCCGGCCTCGGCATCGAAGGAGCGCGGCTGATCGCCGCCAACACGGACGCGCAGGCGCTCGAGGGGCACCCGGCCGCGCAGCACCTGATGCTGGGCCGGCGGTCGACCCGCGGGCTCGGCGCGGGCGGTCGACCTTCGGTCGGCTTCACCGCGGCGCAGGAGTCGACGGCGGAGATCGTCGACGCGGTGTCCGGCGCCGACCTCGTGTTCATCGCGGCCGGGCTCGGCGGCGGCACGGGGACCGGCGCCGCCCCGCTGGTGGCCCACATCGCCCGCGAGGAGGGCGCCCTGGTGGTCGGCGTCGTGACCACGCCCTTCACCTTCGAGGGCGGCCGCCGGAACCGCTTCGCGGACCAGGGGCTCGAGGCCCTGCGCGAGCAGGTCGACTCCTTGATCGTCATCCCGAACGACCGGCTCCTCGAGCTGACCGGCGTCGAGCCGACGGTGGCCGAGGCCTTCGCCTGCGCCGACGGCGTGCTCGCCGACGGGGTGCGCGGCATCGGCGACCTCGTGATGGAGCACGGGCTCATCAACCTCGACTTCGCCGACGTCAGCGCCGTCCTCAGCGACGGCGGGCGCGCGGTGATGGGCATCGGGTATGGCCGGGGCCCTCAGCGCGCGCTCCGCGCCATCGAGGCGGCGTCGCGCTCGCCGCTCCTGGCCGACGACTCGATCGAGGGCGCGCGCGGGGTGCTGATGAGCTTCCGCGTGGACCCCAAGCTCGGCCTCGGCAAGATCCACGAGGCGGCGGCGCGGGTGCAGGCGCTCGCCGACGACGACGCGGAGATCCTCTTCGGCGTGACCGTCGACACGATGCTCGAAGACGAGGTGCAGGTGACGCTCGTCGCCGCCGGCCTCGACGCGCCGCTGGAGCGCGAGGAGCCGGTCGAGGTGCAGCGCTCGGCCGAGATCTACGCGCCCGCGGTGGTCTCGAAGCGCCGCAACGCGCTCGTCATGCTGCGCTAGGGATCGCGGAGCCGGAAGCCGATCACGCTCGGCAGCTCCCAGAAGCGGCGGTTGTCGTCGCTCTCGAAGAAGCCGTCCTCCCAGCTCCCCATCTCCGCCACGCGGTGCCCCGGCGCCCGCACGACGAGCGAGCTCTCGGGGCCGCCCTCCATGTAGACCAGCCCCCGGATGCCGAGGTCGAGCTGCTCGAGCATCCGGTTCAACACCGCCACGCGGTAGGGCGTGCGCACGTGGAGGAAGACCGCGCGCCCCTGGCTGTCCGCGCCGAACGCGGCCGCGCTGTAGCGGCGGCGGCTCGGCCACGGGCGGGCCCGACCGCGGCAGTCGATCATGGTGCGGAAGCCCTGCACCGCCGAGCCGTAGCGGGCGAGGATCTGGGCGCGGCTCGCGGGGCAGCCGGCGCCGCCGACCGCGATGGGGCTGCGCGGGCCGCGCGGGTCCCAGCCGACGATCGCGTCGTAGCGGGCCGGGTCCCGATCGCTGATCACCTCGCCGCGATCGATCAGCGTGCCGACCGGGCTCCGGTTCGGGAGGAACATGCCGGCGTTGATCCCGCCGTGCAGCCCGAAGTCCCGCACCCATCGGTCGAGGGTGCGCGCCGGCCCGTCCCGGACCGAGCTCAGGACGGCGATCCGGTAGCGTGACAGGTCCACCCGCACGAGGGTCAGGGTGCGGTCGCCGGCGGGCGCGGTCGGCGCGCGGGGCAGGCGGACGCGCTCCACGAGGAGCGGCGCGCTCTCCTGCGCTCTCACGCCGAGGCTCGCGCCGAGGAGCGCGGTCAGGGCCGCCGCCGTCATCCACCACCGCATGGCGCGCGAACGGCTGTCTCGGGGGCCGCTATTCCCCGGTCAGATCAGCCAGAACGTCAGGGCGGCCGACCAGGCGAGCAGCACCAGCCCGCGCAGGGTGAGCCTCCGCGCGATGTCCGGCGCCGACGCCCGCCAGAGCTCTGGCGCGCGGCCGATGGCGCGGCCGGTGCGATACGGGCCGGCCGCGGAAGAGACGAGGTCGAGGCGCGGGAGCGTCAACAGCTCGCCGTCCTCCACGCCGACCGGCGCCTTGGCGAGCAGGAAGACGGCGCGCTCGGTCTCGAGCCGGGCGCCGTCGGCGGTCAGGCGCAGGGCGCCGGAGATCCAGGTGGCCGCTCGGCGCGCGAGGGTCAGCTCCCAGGCGGCCGCGAACACCGAGGCCACGGCGCCGGTCACGACGATGGGCAGCTGCCATCGCTCCACCGGCCCCTCGAGCGCCATCCAGACGACCACCGGCAGCGCCGGGAGCCAGACCTGCCAGCGCTCGGCCCGCACGAACGCGAGCAGCTCCCGCGGGCGCTCGTGCTCCCAGCAGACCACGCCGACCATCGCGCCGATGAAGAAGACGGCGGCGATGAAACGCGCGCTCCCGTTGGCGGCGACCACCCGCTCGGTGAGGACCGCGAGGACCACCATCCACACGCCGAGGGCCTCGAGGAGCCCCAGCGCGCGACCGGGTCGGGCGATCCACGCGGGCATGTCATCAGGATAGGTCCAGCCCCTTCCCGCGCCAGGGTCACCGAACCGCGAGGCGTCCGCCTTCGAGGGTCCAGGTGGTCTCGGTCAGCGCCTCGCCGAGGGCGGCGTCGTGGGTGACGAGGAGCAGGGCCCCGGGGTAGCTCGCGAGCGCCGCCTCCAGCCGCTCGATCGACGGCACGTCGAGGTGGTTCTCCGGCTCGTCGAGCACCGCGCACCAGACCTTGCGGGCGAGCCCCTCGGCGAGGATCAGCTTCCGCGCTTCGCCGGGCGAGGGCGAGGGGGTCTCGAGGAGGCGCTTCGGATCCACCCCGAGGGCGGCCACGATCTTCAGCGTGTCTCCGCGGCGGTCGGGCGACATCGCGCGCAGCCGGGCGAGCGCCTCGGGACCGGCCCCCTCGGGGAGCGACTGCGGCAGCGCGAGCAGCCGCTCGGGGGGCAGCGACCAGCGCTCGGTGATCGCGCGCAGCAGGCTGGTCTTGCCCGCGCCGTTCGGCCCCGCGATCCGCACCCGATCGCCGCGCCGCAGCACCACCGAGGTCGGCTCGAGCAGGAGGCGCGACCCCGCCTCCAGTCTCAGCTCGTCGGCGAAGAGGGTCGGCTTGTCGGCCGGCTCCCACTCGACGGAGAGCGCGCCCCCGAGCGCCCGGGCGACGTGGGCCGCGCCGAGCGCCTCGTCCGCGCGCGCGACCCGGGTGGAGAACCGCGAGACCGCCTGCGCGTGGGCCGCGGCCGCGTTCTCCGCGCGCCCTCTCCGGCCGGCCTCGCGGGCGTCCGAGTCGCGCGGCCCCTTGATGCGGGTCCGGGCGGAGATGGTGGCCTCCGACCGCGCCGCGCGCCGCTGCCGGGCGTCGAGCTCGCGCTTCACCCGGACGTGCTCCTTCTTCCGCTCCCGGCGCGCGTGGGCGGCGGCGCGCCGCTCGTCCTCCATGGCGCCGCGCGCGTCGGAGTAGGCGCCCGCGCGGAGCTCGACCGCGCCGCCTTCGACCCAGACCGTGCGGGTCACCAGGGCGTCGAGGAAGGCGCGGTCGTGGGCGACCACCACGCCGATCCCGGTGAACGCCCGCGCCATCTCCGCGAGCGCCTCGCGCGCTTCGGCGTCCAGGTGGTTGGTGGGCTCGTCGAGGAGCAGGACGTCGGGCGCGCCGTCCATCGCGGCCGCGATCTGCCAGCGCTGGCGCTCGCCGGGGGAGAGCGTCGGCCACCGCTCGAGGGCGTCTGGATCGAGCCCGAGCCGCGCCCGGCTCCGGCGCGCGAGGCCGTCCCAGCTCCACGCGAACGCCTGGACCTCGGGTGTCGGCGCGCAGGGCGACTGCACGCAGCGCGCGATCTGGAGCGAGGTGGGCTCGCGGACGAGCGCGCCGCGGCTGGGGGAGAGCTCGCCGTGGAGCAGCCGGAGGAGCGTGGTCTTGCCGGCGCCGTTGGGGCCGGCGATCGCGGTCCAGCCGGGCTCGAAGACCAGCGACACGTCCTCGAAGACGGAAGGGGAGTCGGGGTGGGCGAAGGCCACCTCCGACAAGCGGATGCGGGGAGACAAGAGACACCTCGATGAACACGGACGGAGAGGGGCACGCGCCGAGGTCGTCGGCAGGGCGTGCGGTTCGTGGTTCAGCGAGAGTTCGTCATGGTCGACGCCAGGGTAGGCGTCTCGGTGAAGGTGGCGCTCGCGGTGGGCGCCGTCAAGCGTCCCTGTTGCGGTCCGCTTCGTCGAGCGCCTCGCGCAGGGTCTGGGGGCGGTCGGGAGCGGTGACCTTCTTCTTCCAGCGCCGCTCCCGCTGACGCTGCTTCCACCACAGGCCGAAGAGAGGCCAGGCCTCCTTGCCGTCGAGCGGGCCGAGGGGGATCAGGTTCAGCCCGATGAGGATCGCGTTGGTGACCGTGAACGCGTAGACGAGGTCGGCGAGGAAGGGCTGCGTGGGCGAGCCCAGCGCGGCCACGACCGCGAGCGTGACCACGAGGATCGGCAGCTGCGCGAGCACGCCGCCCCAGGCGACCAGCGCGCGCTCGATCGGGGTCGGGGAGCCCGCCCAGCGACACTCCCCGCCCATGCCGTGGAGGCGCACGCCCAGGTTGGCGAGCCCGACCCGGTGCACCACGAAGGCGTGACCGAGCTCGTGCACGATGATCAGCGCGAGGAAGCCGAGCCAGAGGCCGGGGGCGAGGCGGCCGCCGGTGAAGAAGATCATGCCGATCGGCAGCGACCAGTGCGCGCGCACCGGGACGTCGCGGATCCGGAAGAGCGTGAGGTAGCCGGTCTCGAGCACTCCCCATCCGTAATCACGAACCATCGAATGCGCATGCGATCGGGTGCGTCGGTGAGGGTATGCTGCCGGCACCGATGCGCGCGCTGACCCTGGCCCTCCTGCTGACCGCCTGCGGCGGAGACGACGACGACGCCGTGCCCGAGATGGCGACCGGCACCGCCTCGGTGGCGGTGGAGGCGGAGGGCGCGGCCGAGGTCGACGCGCCCGCGGCGCCGCACGGCGGGCGCGTCGTGTCGGTCGGCGCGCACGCGGTGGAGGTGGTGGCCCACGACGACGGGGTCATCGACGCGTTCGTGCTCGGCGACGCGCCCGAGCCGGCGCAGGTGCAGCTGACGGTGAGCGTCTCGGGGGACGACGGCGAGGTGCACCCGGTGCTCCTGACCTGGCACCCGAGCGAAGGCCGCTACCAGGGGCGCATGCACCACGCGCAGCCGATCCCGGGGCCGGTCGAGATCGCGATGACGGTGAGCGGAGAGCGCGCCGAGGGGCGTGCCCCGCGCTTGCTGGTGCTCGCCCCCGAGCCGGCGGCGGCCCCGCCGCGCTCCTCCGCCCGCGCGACGACCGCTCGGGCGCCCAGCTCCCCGTCCAGCTCTTCGTCCAGCGAGGCCGCGCCCAGCTCCCCGTCGAGCGCGGCGCCCAGCTCCCCGCCCAGCGCGGCCGCGCCCGGCAGCGAGCCGCCGACCGTCGAGGCGCCCGCGCCGTCGGCGCCGGTGGTCCGCGTCCAGCCCGCTCCCGGCGTGGTCGCGGTGCAGCCGCCGCCCGGAGGCGTGCGAGTGCGGCCCGCCCGGCCTGCCGCTCCACCCGCCGCGCAGCCGCCCGCCGCGCAGCCGTCCCCCGCGCAGCCGTCCCCCGCGCAGCCGGCCTCCCGCGGCGGCATCCGGGTCCGGAGCCGCGCGGCGTCGCCCACCGGGCAAGCCGCGTCTCCCGCCTCCCCGTCACGCGGGGGCATCCGCGTCCGGTCCGCCGACGACTGAAGGGCGGCTTACGTCGGTCGAGGGGAGGGAATTCCCCCGCGAGGAAAGAAAGCCGAGAACGGAACCTCGCGTCGCGGCGCATGTCAGGCTCGGCCGTGACCACGCTGCGATTCGTGTTCGGGCTGCTCCTCCTCGCCCCCGCGCCCGCGCTCGCCCAGCCGACGGGCTACGAGCTCGCGCTGCAGGGGAGCGACGTCCTGCACGCCGGCCGCACGGCGGTGTTCCGTGGGGTGGCGTATCGAGTCCACGGCCTGGCCGAGCTGAGGCCGCAGGGCGGCGACGTGGAGGCGCGGCTGCGGTGGTCGGAGGGAGAGCGGCCGAGCACGTCGTGGGTCACCGCGCGCGCGGACGCGGCCGGTCGCTTCCGGCTGGAGCTGCCGGTCCCGGAGGCGGCGCTCGATCCCTCGCCGGCCCTCGAGGTGCGGGTCGGCGGGGAGGCGGGGCGGCGCTTCTCGTTCCCCGTCCGCGTCGCGCCGGCGCTCGACGTCTTGCTCCGCACCGATCGTCGCCTCTACGAGCCGGGCGAGCCGGTGCACGCCTGGGCGCTGGTGCGTGACGCGGCCACCGGCGCGCCCGCGCGCGACGTGTCGGTGGAGCTCCGCCTCACCGGCGGGGCCTTGCCGCCCACCATGCACGCGCTCCGGACGTCGGAGGCGGGCGTCGTGCACCTCGAGCTCCGCGTGCCCGAGCGCGCCCCGGAGTCCGGGCAACAGATCGCGCTCCGGATCGAGGGGCAGCTCCAGCAGCGGGCGACCTTCCGCGTCGGCACCCGCACCTCGGAGCGCCTCTTCGCGACCGTCGAGACCCCGGACGCGGCGGTCACGCCCGGGGCGTCGACGACGGTGAGCGTCTCGGTCACCACGCCCAGCGGCGCGCCGGTCTCCGGGGCGACCGTGCGCCTGACGATCGAAGACGAGGTGCTCACGGGCAGCACGGGCGACGACGGCGTGGCGCGCCTCGAGGTCCGCGCGCCGGCTCACTTCGAGCACCGGAGCGGGCACGTCTCGGTGCAGGCGGAGGTCGAGCATCCGGCGCACGGCGCGGTGACCGCGTGGGGCGCCCTCGGGCTCGCGGTGCCGCTCGCGCTGCGGGTCGAGGTGGTGCCGCGGCACGGCGGCCTGGTGCCCGAGGTCGACGACGCGCTCTACGTGCGCCTGATCGAGGGCACGTCGGGGCCGCCCGCCGAGGGCACCGAGGTGACGGTCCGCGGGCCCGCCATCCAGGGCGGCTCGTTCACCGGCGCGAGCGACGCGCACGGCCTGGTCGAGGTCCCCGTCCGGCTGCCCCTCGGCGCCGCGTCCTCGCTCGACGGCGCGCCCGAGACCACGGTCACCGTCGACGTCGCCGGCCCGCTCGAGCGCACCACCGAGGCGTCGATCCCGGTGCTGCGCGACGTCGAGGTGGCGCCGGTCGTCGGCGACGTGGTGATGGACCCCGGCGGCGCCATCGAGGTGAGGCTGCTCCGGCGTCCCGCCTGGCGCCGGGCCGAGGTGCGGGTGGAGCTGCTGGACGGGCAGGCGCCGCTCGACTGGGTCGTCACCCGCGCCGATCGGGTGCGACTGACCCCGCCGCCGGGCCGACTCGGCGTGTTGCACGTTCGGGCGCGGGTGCTGCACGAGGACGAGACGCTCGACGGCGTGGGCGCGCTCGCGGCCGTCCTGGTGCGGCCGCCGGATCCGGACGAGGCGCGTCTGTCGAGCGCCCGGCCGCGCTGGACGGTCGGGGACACGGCGCAGCTCACCTTGCACACCGGCGCCGGCGGTCCGCGGCGCTGGGCGGCGCTCCTGGTCCGCGATCTCGCGGCGCACGGCGGCGAGGAGCGGTTCCGGGCGAGCTTCCTCGGCGGCGCGTTCGAGCGCGCGGTGCGTGCGCCCGCGGGCCCGGCGTCCGAGCGGCTCCTGAGGGCCGCGCTCGCCGCGCACGCGGTCGCCGATCCGGCGACCCAGCCCGCGCCGCCGCTCACCGACGCGCTCGGGCTGCCGGAGGAGGGCGCGGCCACCGACGCGGCGCGCGAGCGAGGCACGCTGCGCGATCCGTTCCCGCTCGCCCGCGAGCTCGAGCGGCGCGGCGCCTTCGACGCGATGCGCGCGCTGGAGTCGGCGCTGGAGGAGGCGCTCTCGGAGGGCGGCCTCGACGCGATCACCACCGGCGCCGGCGCGCGCCGCCGCTTCCGGGACGACCTGCTCGCCGCGCAGACCCGGCTCCGGACCCTCGGCGACGAGCCGCTCACCCCGGGCATCCTGGAGGACGCGGTGCCGGGCTTCGACTACGAGGCGGTCGCCAGGCGCGTCGCCCGGGCCCGGCTGGTGCGGTTGATGGCCGCGCTCGCCCGCTACCTCGACCCGGGGGACGACGCGCCCGTCGCCGCCCGCATGGCGTCGCGAGAGCCGAGCGAGCGGTGGCTCGGGCGCATGGTCGAGCGCGGCGTGATCGCGCAGACCGACCTCGACGACCCGTGGGGCGGACGCTTCACGCTCCGGGCCTCGCGCGCGCCGCTCCTCGTGCTCGGCGCGGCGGCCACCGCGCTCGAGCTCGTCTCGCCCGGCCCGGACGGCCGCCCCGGCACCCGCGACGACGTGCGGGATCCGTTCGCGCGCGTGGTGCCCGCCGCCACCCCGTACGCGATCGCGAGCGGGGAAGATGCGTTGATGCGTCAGCTCGCGATGATCTCGCCTCTGGCCCGCACCCTGGAGGCGCTGCGCGAGGCCTACCGGCGGACGCTCGCGGAGATGGCCGAGGAGCTGATCGGCGACGCGGTCGCGGGCGGCTACAGCGAGGGCAGCCTGGGGCTCGGGGGGCTCGGTACCGTCGGGCACGGCCGGGGCGGGGGAGGCAGCGGCTACGGATCGGGCAGCGGCTACGGGCGCATGGGGCGACGAGGTCGCATCCGGGTGGGCTCCGCCGGGCTCGCGGGTGTGGTGCGGGAGCGCTTCCCGCCGACCCTGCTCTTCCGGCCCGCGCTGGTCGTCGACGCCGACGGCACGACGGAGCTGGCGGTGCCCCTCGCCGACGCGGTCACGACCTATCTGGTCGAGGCGATCGTGTGGCGGGAGGACGGCTGGATCGACTCCGCCGAGCTGCGGGTCGAGGTCGACCGCGACGTGGTCATCGAGGCGCCGGTGCCGCCGCTCGCGCACCGGGGCGACGTGCTCTCGGTGCCTCTCCGGGTCAGCAACCGGGGCGACGCCCCCCGCGCGCTCGCCATCGGGCTGCTCGGCGACGCGGCGCTGGCCATCGAGGACGGCGCGCGCACCGAGGTGACGCTGGCGCCTGGGGAGGCGGAGGTGGTGCGGGTGGAGGTGCGGCCCACGCGGATCGGAGAGGGTCGGCTCACCGCGGTGGCGCTCGACGCGGCGTCCGGGGAGACGCTGGACGCGGTGCGCCGCCCGATGCAGGTGGTCGCCCCGGCGCGGCGGGTCGAGCGTGAGCGCACCGGGCTGGCCGCCGGCGACGTCACCCTCGCGCTGGAGGTTCCGGCGGGAGCCGATCCGCGCGACGGCCGCGTGCGGCTGGTGGTGGGCCCGGCGCTCTTCCCCGCCGATGGCCCGTCCGATCCCTGGGCGGCCTGGGCGCCCCCTCCGGGGTGGACCGGCGCGGCGCGCGCGCGGAGCGGGGGCGCGGTGGAGCGGGCCTTCGCGCTCGGGGCCCGGGTCCGGCGGGGCCTCGACCACGCCGCCGGGGCGAGCCGCCGGGAGGCCGCCGCGCTCACCCGCGCGCTCTCCGCGGAGTCCGGGGGACAGACGGAGGGCTCGCCTGCGCAGCTCCGCTTGCGTGCGTGGGCGCTCCTCGGGCTCTCGCCCGCGGCGCGAGACGACGCGCCGGCCGACGTCCGCGCGATCCTCGACGGGCTGCGGCGCGACGTCGCCTCGGGCGCGATGCTGCGCACCGACGACCCGGCGTCCTGGGTGGTCGCGGCGGCCGCCCTGGGCTGGAGCGGCGGAGACCGCGAGCGGGTGGCGGAGCTGGTGCGCCGCCTCGAGCGTCACGCGGTCGAGGTCGGCGAGGATCGCTGGCTGGTCACCGAAGGCAGCGTGGCCCGCGCGACCCTCCTCTGGGCGATGGCGGAGCTGTCGCTCGACCGCCGGCAGCGCGCCTTCGACCTTCTCTCCACCGTCGCTCGCTTCGCGGCGTCCGGGCACGCGCTCGACGCGGAGGAGCGCGCGCTCGGGCGCGCGGCGATGGGGCGTCTCTTGGATGGAGCGCCGCCCACCGAGGCCGAGGTCTGGATCGACGGCGAGCGGCAGACGGTGACCCTCACCGGCGGGGCGGCCGAGGTCGACGCGCCGGCCCTCGCCCGACCGGGCGCGCACGAGGTGTGGGTGCGGGTGGCCGAGCGGGCGCCGCTCCACGTCGCGGCGAGCGCTCGCTACGGCGTGGCCTGGGAGGCCGCCCCGCGCGGTCCGTTCGGCCTGGAGGTCCGGGGCGCGACGCACGGCCTCGACGAGACGGCCGAGCTGGAGCTGGTCCTCCGCAACCGGCTCCCGCGCACCGTGCCCGCGGTCGAGGTCCAGGTCGGGCTGCCCACCGGCGCCGAGCTGACGGAGCGCGAGCGGCAACGGATCGGCGTGCCGGTCGAGCGCGGGGGCGGCGTGCTCACGCTGCATCTGCCCGCCATGAGACCCGGACAGACCCGCACCGTCCGGCTCCCGCTCCGCTGGTCGGTGGCCGGACGGCTCGAGGGGCTCGGCGTGGCGGCGTGGGCGGTGGACCGACCGGATGGCGTGTCGGTGCTCGCGCCGCGCGTGGTGGAGGTGTCCCGATGAAGCGCGCGATCGTCAGCCTCCTGCTCCTCTCGGTGACCAGCGCGGCCCACGCGCAGGAGACCCGGCGCCGCGTGCCGCGGGGCGAGGTGACCGGCCTCGAGATGGGGATCGACGGAGCCCTCACCGCCACGCCGGGGGCCGCGCTGGAGTGGTTCGTCAGCGTCTACGAGGTCGTCCAGCGCCGGGATCTCCGCCCGGCCGCGAACGTGACGCTGACGGCGACCGGCTCGCACGCGCCCGGCGCGCCGCTGACGACGGTGCGGACCGACGCGTCGGGGCGCGCGCACCTCGTCATCCCCATCCCCGCCGACCTGGAGCACGGCTTCCATCTGCAGGTGAAGGCGGAGAGCCCTCGCCGGGTAGAGCGCACCTTCGACGTCGACATCGCGCTCGCGCCGCGCTGGCGCGTCGAGGCGCTCGTCGACCGCGAGTCGATCGCGCCCGGCGGCGAGGTGCTCTTCCTCGGCCGGGTCGTCGGCCGGGCCGACGGGCGCCCCATCGCGGGCGAGGCGGTCACCATCACCGCCTCGCAGGGCGGCGCGCGGACGCGGGCCGACGTCGCGGCGCACACGGACGCGGCGGGGGTCTTCTGGGCCAGGGTGCCCGCGCTCGACGCGCCGGGGCAGCTCCGGGTGCAGGCCAGCACCGAGCACGGCGGGGCGGGCGTCACGGTGACGGTCGCCGCGCCGAGCCGGCACCCGCTCTGGACGGAGGCGACGCCGGACCGACGCGTCTACGCGCCCGGCGATCGCGGCCGGGTGGCGGTCACGGTGCGGGGGATGGACGGCCGCCCTCTAGAGGGCGCCGAGGTCGACTGGGACGGTCGCGATCCGGAGGCCGAGCCCCTGCGCACCGGGCCCGGGGGCGAGGCCCGGGTGCCGCTCGACGTGCCCGCGGTGCTCGACGCGCCGTGGGCGGATCGCGCTCTGTCGATCAGCGTGGTCGTCCCGGGCCTCGGGACCGACCGGCTCGCCGTGCCCTACCGGGTCGCGCGGGTGCCGTGGGTCGCGGACGCGGTGCCCGAAGGCGGGGCGCTCGTCCCCGAGCTCGACGGAGCGGTGCACGTGCGGGTGGTCCAGTCCGACGGCGTCGCCCTCGCGCAGGCGAGGTTGACGCTCGAAGCGCCGCGGCTCGGCGGCGCGCTCCAGGCCACCACGGACGACGACGGGGTCGCGCGCTTCACCGGCACGCTCCGCCCGGGCCGCGCGCCCGACGCCTGCGGAGGGCCGACGTTCATCGCCGCCAGCCTTCGTCACGACGGTCACGCGCAGTCCTTCTGCCTGCCCGTCGATCCCGACGCGACGCTCACGCTGCGCGGGGACGCCGACGGCGCCTTCGTGATCGCCCGACGGAGCGAGGTCGCGCGGGTCCCGGTGGAGGTCACCGCGCTCGTCCGCGAGGGCGACGCGTGGCACCCGATCGCCCGCACCCTCGTCGCGCCGGGCGTCTCTCGCGGCGCGCTCGCGCTCGAGGCGATCGGTGAGGTCTGGTTGCGCGCGCGGCCCCTGCTGGAGTCCGGCCGCGCGGTCCGCGGCGGCGGCGACCTGGTGGCCCGCGCTCCGGACGCGGGCGCGCTGACGCTCTCGGTCGAAGCAGGGAGCGCGCGCGTCGACGGCGGGCCGAGCGCGTTCGTCGTGGCGGTCCCGCCCGCGCGGGCCAGGGCCGCGCGCGCCGCCCTCCAGGCCTCGCTCTCCCCGCTCGCGGCCGCGCTCGACGAGGGGCGCAGCCCCGGCTTCGTCGCGATGCTCGCCGCCGCGCGCACGCCGGAGGACGTCTCCGCCACCGCCAGCCTCCGCGAGGGCACGGTGCTGCCGCAGCCGATGCCCGAGGTGCCGGTCGAGCACGGCCTGCTCCGCGACCCGTGGCGCACGCGGGCCCGCTTCGTGCGCGGCCGGGTGGGGCGCATGCTCCGCGCGGTCGAGGCGTACGTGGACGCGGCGGTGCCCGGGCACCTCGAGGAGGTCGCGGTGCGAGAGCGCGGCCGCTGGCGCTTCAACCACGCCATCCTCGACGCCGCGCTCCGCCGCACCGGCACCGGGCCGGAGGGCGCGGTCTCGCTCGACGGCGAGCCCCTCGACGCGGCCGCGCTCACCAGCCTCGACCGAGCCTTCACGTACGACGCGGTCGCCCGGCGGGTCACCCGCGAGCGGCTCTTCCGCGTGCACCTCTTCCTCCGCGACCTGATCCTCGCCCGGGGGCTCGACCGCGCCTGGGCCCTGCGCGGGGATCCCTCGACCCTGCTCGTCGGCCTGCTCGAGGCGGAGGACGTGCCCTGGCAGCACGACTGGCCTCAGCGCGAGCACCTCTACGACGCGTGGGGCCACCCGCTCGCCCTGCGCCCGGTGCGGGGCCGCGCGCGCTTCACCTTCCTGGAGCCGGTGCGCGGCTGGGAGCTCGTCAGCGCCGGGCCCGACGGCCGCGCCGGCACCCGAGACGACATGGTCGACCCGTTCGCGCGCGTGCTGCCCGACGGGGTCTACGCCGAGGCGGTGGGCGAGGAGACCTTGCTCGCGCGGCTGAACGGGGTGGCGCTCGGGCGCGCGACCGCGGAGGAGCTCGCCGAGATCTTCGGCGCGTCCGACGGGGGGAGCTGGACCGAGGCGCCCGAGGCGCCCCGCGCGGTCGCGCTGCCTTCGCCGCTCCCCATCACCGAGGCGCGCGCGCCGTTGCCTCCGGCGCTGCAGGCGATCGGCGGCCCGGCGGACGCGCTCCGCTGGTCTCTCCCGGCCGGCCGGCGCGAGTGGGTCGCGATCGCGGCCCGCTTCGACCCGAGCGGCGCGGTGCGCACGAGCGAGCGCCGCTTCGAGGCGGGCGCCCCCTGGACCGCGCACCTCGAGCTGCCCGAGAGCCTGCGCCCCGCCGACACGCTCCGGGTGCCGCTGGTGTTGACCCGCTTCGCCGAGGGCGCGTCGCCCGAGGTCGTCGTGCGGAGCCGGGGCGCGGTGGACGCGCGGCGGGACGGGGACTTCGTGGAGCTCGTCGCGCGCCGCGCCGGCTTCGCCGATGTGGAGGTGATCGTCGGCCCGCCCGAGGCCCCGATCGGCCGCTTCTCGCGGCGCCTCCGGGTCGTGCCCGAGGGGGGACTGCGCGCGCGCCACGCCGGGGCGATCGTCGACGACGAGGTCACGCTCGTGGCCCCGGTGCCCGACGGAGCCACGCCGTGGCGCGGACGGCTCGTGGTGGGCGCGCCGTCGGCGATCGCGTCGGACCCGCGCCTGGCCGGGGCCAGCCCCGCCGCGGCGCTCTGGGGGCGCGCGATGACCGGGCGCCCAGTGACGGAGGGCGCAGCCACGGAGGGCGCAGTGACCGAGGGCGCGGTGACCGAGCGCGCAGGGGACGACGCGCTCGCCCGCCGCCTGGAGCGAGACGCGGCCGACGGGCTCTCGCGGCCGTTCGAGCGCGCGTGCGCCCTGGCGCTCTGGACCCTCGAGGACTCGAACGAGCCCGCGCGCAGCACGCTCGCCGGCGCGCTGCGCTCCGATCCCGGCGCGTCCCTCGCCGAGCGCGCCGCGGTGCTGACCGCCCTCGCCCCGGCGGCTCCGGCCGGTCCGGCGAGCGGCGCCGACGCGATCGGGCATCTCCTCGCCCGGTTGAAGAGGGACGGCTGGCGCACCCTGGCCGAGGCCACCGACCAGCCCGACGTGATGGCGCGCATGGCGGCGGCGCTGCTGCTCGTCGACCGCGACGACGTGCCCGGCCGGGCGCTGCTCGAGCGCGTCCAGGGCGCGCTGCGCACCGACGACGCGGGGCGGGCCTGGGTGCCCGACGCGGAGGGCCGACCGTCCTGGCCCGGCACCCTCGCCGGCGCGATCGCGGCCCGTCAGGCCGGCGACGACGCGCTCGCGGATCGGCTGGTCCGGGCCGCCGCCACCCGCTTCCACCTCGGCGCTCGAACGGCCGAGGCCGCCTTCTGGGCCATCGCGGCGAGCGTGTACGGCGGCTTCGGCGTCGAGGGGCCGGAGGAGGTCCGGGTGACCGTCGACGGCGCGGCCCGGACCCTCGCCCTGACCGGCGGGGTGGCCACCCTCGACGTGCGGGCCGGCGCCCGCGTCACCGTGCGGGGCGCCGCGCCGGTCTGGGCCTGGATCGAGTCGCGTTACCTCGTCCCCTGGGCCGAAGACGCCGACGCGCCGCTCGGGATCGCGATCGAGGGGGTGGTCGGCGCGCTCGGCGAGCGGGCGGGGCTGGAGCTGCGGCTGGAGGCGCGCGCCGAGGTCGTCGACCCCGTCCTCGAGCTGACCCTCCCCGCCGGCGCCACCTTCGACGAGAGCGCGCGGCGAACCCTCGGGGGCGCGCCCGGCGTCACGTCGGTGCGAGGGCCCGACGGCGCGCGGGTGATCCGGCTGCGCCTGACGACCTTGCCCGAGGGCGCGGTGCGCCGGCTGCCGCTCGCCTTCCGCTGGACGGCGGCGGGAGAGAGCCGCGGCTTCGACGTCGCCGCGTTCTCCGCCCGCGAGCCGACCCGGATCTGGCGCAGCCCCGGCCGCGCCGTCCCCGTGCCCGAGGAGACCGAGCGATGAGATGGATCTGGATCGCGGCCCTGCTCACCGCCTGCGGCGCCGCCACGCCGCGGGCCGTCGCCCCCGAGGAGACCACCGCCGAGTGGACCGAGGCCGACGACGCCCCGCTCGAGGAGGACGAGCGTGAGTGACCATCAGAAGGCCAGGGGCGCCATCGCCCTCGGATGGCGCGTGACCTGGAGCACGAGCGCGATCGCGAGGGCGGCGGCGAGCGCGCCGAGGGCGTCGGCGGCGAGGCCGCTCGCGAGACCCGCGAGCAGATGACCGAGCCAGGCGGCCCACCAGGCCGCGGACAGCCAGCGGGCGCGCGGGCCGAGGGGACGGACGACCTCGCGCACCAGGAGGAAGGGGACGACCAGGTTCGGGCCCGGCGCGACCCAGCCCCAGGTCGTCCAGCGCGGGTCCATCGCGCGAGCGCTCCCGAGGTTCTCGTAGACGCGGCGCAGCCACGCGATGAAGGCGAGGGCGGTCAGCGCGAAGGCGACGCTCCGCAGCGTCGACTCCCGGAGCCACGCCGCGCTCAGCGGCTCCGGCAGCGTCCCCGCCAGCCGCCGGGCGACGTCGAGGAGGCAGAGCCCGAGCTGGACGGCGAGCGCGGTGGCGGCCGCCCGCGCGCGCCACGCGGGACAACGGTGCACGACGATCGATGTAGCGGATCTCCGGGCCTGGGGCTTGTCGAGGTCCGGGAACACACCCATCTTCGATCTCATGGCCGGTGGGGATCTCTACTGTCCCCGGTGCGACGAACGCGTCGGGGTCCTGCGCGAGTGGGGCGGATGGAAGTGGTGCTGGCGCGTCTGGATCGCGGGCGCGGTGGTGATGCTCGCGGCCACGCCGTTCCTCGCCTACGACTTCTGCGTGATGATCCCCTGCATGATGCTGTACCTCGTGGCGGGCAGCTCGCTGCGCATGCTCGCGAAGCAGAGGCCGGTCTGCCGACGCTGCTCGCTGGAGCTGACCGAGGGCACCTTCAGCGGCGAGCCGCTGCGCAGCCGCAAGGCGTGACGCGAAATAGCCCGTGACGTGACGGCGCTTCGGCCGTAGGTGTGCCCATGATGGGCTACGACTACGACCTCTTCACGATCGGCGCGGGCTCCGGCGGCGTGCGGGCGAGCCGGATGGCGGCGCGAGCCGGCGCGCGCGTGGCGGTGGCCGAGGAGCGCTTCCTCGGCGGCACCTGCGTCAACGTCGGGTGCGTCCCCAAGAAGCTCTTCGTCTACGCGGCGCACTACCGCGAGGACTTCGCCGACAGCGCGGGCTTCGGCTGGACGGTCGGCGACATCGCCTTCGACTGGGCCACGCTGCGCGCCAACAAGGACGCGGAGATCGCGCGGCTGAACAAGGTCTACGAGCGCCTCCTCCACGGCGCGGGCGTCGACATCCTCGCCGGCCGCGCCACCGTGATCGACCCGCACACCGTCGAGGTCGCGCTCCCCGAGGGGCCGAAGCGGGTCACCGCCGAGCGCATCCTGATCGCCACCGGCGGCCGCGCGGTGCGCCCCGAGGAGCCGGGGACCGATCGCGCCTGGATCAGCGACGACGTGTTCTACGCCGAGACCCTGCCGAAGCGGCTGCTCGTGGTCGGCGGCGGCTACATCGCGCTCGAGATGGCCTCGATCTTCCACGGCCTCGGGAGCGAGGTCACGCTCACCTACCGCGGCCCGCACCCGCTCCGCGGCTTCGACGACGACGTGCGCACCTTCGTCTGCGACCAGCTCAAGGCCAAGGGCGTGAAGCTCCACCTCAACACCAAGGTCATGTGCCTCGAGGAGGGCGACGGCGGCGCGATCGACGCCGTCTACGACCACGAGGAGGTGGAGACCTTCGACGCCGCGCTCTACGCGATCGGGCGCCGCCCCAACACCGAAGGGCTCGGGCTCGAGGCGGCCGGCGTGACCCTCAACGAGCGCGGCGCGGTGGTGGTCGACGACTTCTACCGGTCCAGCGTGGAGAGCATCTTCGCGCTCGGGGACGTGACCGACCGCGTCCAGCTCACCCCGGTGGCGATCGAGGAGGCGATGGCCTTCGTCGCCACCCAGTTCCAGGACACGCCGAAGACGCTCGACTACGCGCACATCCCCACCGCGGTGTTCTCCACCCCGCCGCTCGCCTGCGTCGGGCTCACGGAGGCGGACGCGCACGACCGCTACGGTGACGTCCACGTCTACACCAGCGAGTTCCGGCCGCTGAAGCACACCCTCAGCGGGAGCCAGGAGCGCTGCTTCATGAAGCTCGTCGTCGAGCCCAAGAGCGACCGCGTCCTGGGCGTGCACATGGTGGGCGCGGACACCCCCGAGATCGTCCAGGGCTTCGCGGTCGCGCTGAAGTGCGGCGCAACGAAGGCCCAGCTCGACGCCACCGTGGGGCTGCACCCGACGGCGGCCGAGGAGCTGGTGACGATGCGCGAGCGCCGCCCCGACGAGTGAACCCGCATTCACGGCTCCGCGCCGGGAGACCTCGGATCTGCCCCGGTCGAATGGCTGGATCGCCTTTCGCAACACCCAGGGTGTGCGCCCCGTCTCGAACCCGTACGCGGACCTGAGCTCCCTCCTCGACCAGACCCGTCAGCTGAGCCCCGAAGAGCAGGCCGAGCTGCTCCTCGAGCAGGGCTTCCCCGAGCGGGCCCTGCGCGTCTACGAGGAGCTGCTGGCCCGCGCCCCCGGGGACCCGTCGCTCACCCGCAAGCGGGACTGGGCGCGGCGCATGCTCGCTCGCGAGGAGAAGCCCGAGACCGGCACGATGCGCAAGCCCACGGCCGACGCCACGCTCCGCGGCATGCCCGCCCCCGCCCGCGCGGACGGGGCCGTGCGCCGCCTGGTCATCCGCGAAGTGGGTTGACCACATCGTCGTCGATCTTTGCGGCGTCGTGGTCTAGCCTGCGCGCGAGATGAGCGCGGAGAAGTGGCGTCGCGACAGCCAGGTGGACGGCCCCGATGCGGCGGCGGAGGGCGCGGCCTTCGCGCCGCTGGCGCCCATCCCCGAGCGCGTGCCGCTCCCCGAGGGCTATCCGGCGCGGCTGCTCGAGGCGTTCGGAGCGGCGCACGCGCGGGCTGCGCGCCTTCACGAGGCGATGTGCGCCCAGTGGGGGGCGCACTACTCATCGAGTGCGCCCGTCCCGGTCGACGAGGAGGGCGTGGGGATGCTGGTCGCGTGGCTCGAGAGCGCGGAGACGCGGGTGGCGGCGCCGCACTACGCGAAACACGACGCGACCTTCGTGGCCGAGGCGCTCGGGGTCCGAGGGCTCGAGCCGGTGCACGTGTGGCGGTGGGCGGTCGCGTTGTCGAGGGGAGCCGACTCACGGTACGTCGGCTGGATGGGCGATCTGCTCGCGGCCAGCCGCCGCGCGAACGATGGGCGCCCGGATCTGCGCGAGCTGGCGCACGCCGCCGCGCACCACGGGGTCCCCGCCGAGACGATCTCGCGCGCGGAGCTGGAGAGCGACGACTGGGAAGGGCTCGGCGACTCGCCGGAGCAGGCGTGGACCTTCTTCGCGGAGCACCCCTCGCTGCTCGAGCGGGCGCTCGAGGCGTCGGTCGGCCCGGATGGGTGGATCGACTACTTTGCCCAGCGCAGCCAGCGCAACGCCTATGCGATCCTCGCCGCGTTCCCGTCCCTGCCCGAGGGCGCCGAGGCGATCGCGTGGCGACACGCCCTCGGCAAAGCCAAGACCCCCCGCCCCTGGGCCCGGGTCGTGCTCGGCCACGCGCCGGACCGGGTCGAGCGAGCGGCGGCGGCGCTCTCCGACGGCCAGGCGGAGATCCGCGCCACCGCGGCGGAGTGGCTCGGCGAGATCGGAGACCCGGCCGCGGTCGCGCCTCTCGAGCGCGCGCTGGCCGCGGAGCGACGTGAGGCGCCGAAGGCCTCGATGCTGCGCGCGCTCGACGCGCTCGGTGTGGACCTCTCGCCGCACCTCGACCGCGAGGCGCTCCAGCGCGAGGCGAAGAGGAAGCTGAAGAAGGGCGTGCCCTCCAAGCTCTCCTGGTTCCCGTTCGACGAGATGCCGGCGCCGCGGTGGCGGCAGGACGGCGCGCCGGTCGCGCGAGAGTCTCTGGTCTGGATGCTGGTCAGCGCGCACGGGGTGAAGCGGGTCGCGCCGTCTCCGCTCCTGCCGCTCTACGCCGCGCAGTGGGAAGGCGCAGACGCGCTGGGCGACTTCGTGCTCGCCGCGTGGATCGCTCGCGACGTCCAGCCGCGGGCGGCGGGCGGTCGGCCGAAGGGCTCGGCCCAGGCGGACAAGGGGCTGCTCGCCATCCCGGCGGCGATGGGGGGCGCCGCGGTCGCCTCGCTCGTGGAGGGGTACCTCCGGGACTGGTACGGCTGGCGGGCGCCGCAGTGCAAGGCGCTGCTCGAGATGCTCGCACACCGGGACGACGACGCCTCGGTGCAGCTCCTGCTGTCGACCGCCGCTCGGTTCCGCACCTCGGGCATTCGAAAGGAGGCCGAGAGGCGCGTGGAGGAGCTCGCGGCGCGCCGCGGGTGGACGCCCGCCGAGCTCGCCGACCGCACCGCGCCCACCGCCGGCTTCGAGCTGGATCCCACGATCGGTCGACCCACGCTGGCGCTCGACGTAGGTCCGCGTGTGCTGCGCGCGCTCCTGGACGACTCGCTCGCCGTGGTCCTCGAGGTGGGCGACGGCAAGGCGATCAAGACCTTCCCGAAGCCGCGGGTCGCCGACGACCCGGAGCGCTTCGCCGAGGCGAAGAAGGCGTTCGCCGCCGCGCGGAAGACGGTGAAGAAGGTGCTGAGGACGCAGCGTGATCGGCTCTACGACGCGATGTGCGCCGACCAGCGCTGGGACGTGGACACCTGGCGCGTCCATCTCTGGCGGCATCCACTCGTGGGCCGCCTCTGCGAGCGGCTGGTGTGGGTGGCGCTTCGGGGCGAAGAGGAGGTGGCGACCTTTCGCCCGATCGAGGACGGCACCCTGACCGACGTCGACGACGAGCCGCTGCGTCTCCCGGAGGGGGTCGAGATCGCGGTGGCCCACCGCACGCGGCTCGGCCCCGAGCGGGCGGCGCGCTGGAGCGCGCACCTCTCGGACTACGAGGTGAAGGCGCCGTTCTCCCAGCTCTCCGCCGCGCCGGTGGAGCGGCCGGACGACGACGACTCGAACATGCTCGCGCCGGCGTTCGGCCACTCGGTCGACGGGCGGCTGCTTCGCATCGCGCTCCGCGAGCACGGCTATCGACGCGGCCCGGTCGAGGAGGGCGGCTGGCTCTACGCCTACGAGCGCCCGTTCGCGACGCTCGGGCTCACCGCGTTCCTCGAGATCAGCGGTCACTCGATCGACGCGGAGCAGGTCCCGGTCGCGCTGCTCGGGGTCACCTTCCACCGCACCCGTGAGGGGGCGCCGAGTCGCGCGCTGCCGCTGCGGGAGCTCCCTCCGGCGCTGCTGGCCGAGGTGAGCGAGCACGTACGGCAGGCGGCGGCCCTCGGGACCGGCCCGGACCCGCTCTGGGAAGGGCAGGGGCCGTGAGCGCGGGCACCTGGCGGAAGCTCGGGATCGAGGTGGAGAACCCCGCCGGCCTCGACGAGGAGGCGATGGCCTGGCTCGCGAGCTACCTGCTCGCGCTCGACGGAGTGGAGCGAGGGCTCGGAGGCCGCGCGGTCCGGTACGTGATCGACGGCGCGGCGGAGGAGGTCGTCGGCGCGGTGCGCGGGCGCACCGACTGCGCCGAGCGCTTGAGCCTCTCCGGCTGGCGGGCGCCGGTGGAGCGCGACGCGTTCTTCCGGCGCGCGCGCGGCGCGGTCGGCCCTCTGCACCGGCTCGCGGTGCTCCTCGACGCGGCCGCGGGCCCCAGGCCGCACCTCTCGGCGCCCGGCGTGCCGTCGTGGTTCTGGTGGCTGCGCGCGGGGCATGGCGTCTCCGCCGCTCGGCTCGACGCGGCGACGCTGGCGGGCGCGCTCGAGCTCGGCGGCGCGGATCCGTCGGTGCTCATCACGGTCGAGCTTCCGCGGCCTCACCTCTACGACGCGAAGCCGGATGGGTTGGGGGAGTGGCTGCGCGGGCAGAGCCCGGCGCTGGCTCGCCGGCTCGACGAGGCCCCGACGGCGTCGGAGCGCGCGGAGATCCTCGACCTCCTGAGGTCCGAGGAGGTGGCGTCGCCGGAGCTGCTCCCTCAGCTCGCGCGGGAGGCCACCTCGAGCGCCAAGCGAAACCGGGAGCAGGGGCTCCGCCTCCTCGGCGCGCTGGGCGAGGCGGCGCGGCCCGCGCTCGAGCGGGTCGCCGAGGAGGGCAGCGCGGCGACGCGCCGGGAGGCCTACCGCGCGCTCGACCTCCTCTTCGGCGCGGACGCGAGATCGTTCCTCGAGGCGCGCCGAGCGTCGGAGCCCAACGCCAAGGCCCGGCAGCTCCTCGACGGGCTCTGCGCCAAGGCGGCCCCCGCGGCGGTCACCTTCACGCTCCCCGAGCTGCCGCCCATCCCCGACCGCGTGCCCTTGCCGGAGGGGTACGAGGCGCACCTGTCGGAGGTTCTCGTCGCCGCGCACGAGCGCCGGCGTCGGGAGCACGAGCGCTGGGCGAAGCGCGGCGTGCGCGGATGGGGAGCTCTGCCTCCCGCGCCCTCCGAGGCGCAGCTGGAGGCGCTCGCGCGGCGGCTCGAGGTCGGCGGTCCGCCTCCGCCCGAGACCAAGGCCCAGCTCCTCGTCCGGGACTCCCGGATGCTTCACGACGTCGGGCGCTTCCCCGGCCTGCATCCCGTGCACGTCTGGCGTCTCATGGGGGCCATCCTCGGTGAGCCGCTCGCCTGGCAAGCGTCGCAGATCTCGAACGGCGCGCGTCGGGCGAACGGCGGCCGGCCCGATCTCCGCGAGCTGGCGCACGCGGCCAGCCACGACGGCAGCGACCTCGCCGAGCTCGCGCACACCGCCCTCGAACGGAACCTGCTCGGCTTCGCCCCCGAGGACGCCTGGACGCTGTTCGCCGAGCACCCGGAGTGGCTGGAGGAGGCTCTGGTCGGGCGACTGGGCGCCGCCTCCTACGCCGCGGAGCGCGCCCGGTTCGCCGCGCTCGACGTCCTGGCCGCCTTCCCCCAGCTGCCGGGCGGCGCGGCGGAGCTGGCCTGGCGCCACGCCTTCGACACGGCGAAGGGGCTCCGCCTCCGGGCGCGCGCCGCGCTCGCGAAGGCCGACGACCCGGTGGAGCGGGTCGCGCGCGCGCTCGGCGACGGCAAGCAGGACGTCCGCACGATCGCCGCCGAGTGGCTGGCCGAGCTCGGGGACCCGGCGGCGATCGAGCCGCTGGAGCGGGCGGTGGCGAAGGAGAAGCGAGAGGTGCCGAGGGGAGCGATGTTCCGCGCGCTGCACGCGCTCGGCGTCGACCTCGCGCCTCACCTCGACCGGGAAGGTCTGGAGTGCGAGGCGAGAGCGAAGCTGAAGAAGGGCGCGCCCGCGAAGCTCTCCTGGATCCCCTGGGCGTCCTTGCCGCGGCCGCGCTGGCGGAGCGACGGCGCGCCGGTGTCGCTCGTGTCGCTGCAGTGGCTGCTCGTCGCCGCCCACGCCCTGAAGAGCCCGGTCCCCACGCCGCTGCTCGCGCTCTACGCGGAGCGCTGGGACGACGCGGAGCCGCTCGGCGACGCCCTGCTCGATCTCTGGATCGCGCGAGACGCGCGCCTCCCGAGCCGCGCGGAGGCGGAGGCGAAGGTGAGCGCGAAGCTCGCGCAGTGGCACTACGTGCCTCCGCCCGAGCATCGAGAGGCGATGATCCGGGAGGCGCTCGCGCGGCCACTCGGCTCGGCGCAGGCGGATCGAGGCGTGCTCGCCTTCACGACCGCGGTCGGCGGCCCGAGCGTCGCCTCGAAGATCGAGCGCTACCTGAAGGACTGGCACGGCCTCCGCGCGCCCCAATGCAAGATGCTCCTCGAGCTGCTCGCGCACCGGCCGGACGAGGCGTCGACTCAGGTGCTGCTCGCGACGGCGACGCGCTTCCGCACTCGAGGCATTCGCGACGAAGCGGAGCGGCAGGTCGCCGAGGTCGCCGAGCGCCGGGGCTGGACGCGGGCCGAGCTCGAGGATCGCACCGTGCCGACGGCGGGCTTCGAGCCCGACCCGAGCGGCCGTCCGGTCCTGCGTCTGGACCTCGGCGCTCGCGCGCTCCACGCGGTCCTCGACGACGGGCTCGCGGTCGTGCTCGAGAGGGGCGACGGCAAGACGACCAAGACGTTCCCGAAGCCGCGCAAGGACGACGACGCCGATCGCGCGGCGGAGGCGAAGAAGACCTTCTCGGCCGCCAAGAAGCAGGTGAAGCAGATCGTCCGCCTGCAGACCGCGCGGCTGTACGAGGCGATGTGCCTCGAGCAGGGGTGGTCGGCGGCGAGCTGGCGGGAGCATCTCCTGTCGCACCCCATCGTCGGCCGGCTGTGTGAGCGCCTGGTCTGGACGGCGCTCGCCGACGGCGCCGAGCCCGTCACCTTTCGGCCCCTCGGTGACGGCACGCTCACCGACGCGCACGACGAGCCGGTCCACCTCCCCGACGGCGCCCGCGTGAACCTCGCGCACCGCACCTCGCTGGACGAGGGGCAGGTGGACGCGTGGCGCGAGCACCTCGGCGACTACGAGATCGAGCCGCTCTTCTCGCAGCTCGACGCCGAGCCCCTCGTGCTCGGCGAGGCGCAGGGGGAGCAGCGCGCGTTGACCGCGCTGGAGGGACACATGGTCGACGCGCTCACCCTGCGCGGGCAGCTGACGAAGCGGGGCTACGTGCGCGGCGAGGTGCTCGACGGCGGCTGGTTCTTCACCTACGAGCGCGACCTCCCGTCGCTCGGGATCACCGCGGTGGTGGAGTTCAGCGGCAGCCCCGTCCGGGAGGAGGCGGGAGAGGTCGCGCTCCGCGCCGTCCGCTTCCTCGCCAGGCAGGCGAGCCGCGACCCCTTCGATCCCGACGGGGCCGCGCTCCCGCTGGCGGACGTGCCCGCGGTGCTGCGGAGCGAGACCTGGAGTCACGTGCGCGCCGTCGCGGCCCTCGGGAGCGGCGTCGATCCGAGCTGGGAGGAGAAGCTGTGGTGAGCGCGCGCTGGTCGACGCTGGGCATCCCGGTCGAGAACCCGGAGGGGGTCTCCGAGGAGGCGCTCTCCGTCCTCGCGGAGTATCTCCTGCCACTGGACGGACTCGAGCCGAGGCTGGGGCAGCGGGCCATCCGATACGTCGTCGACGGAGAGGAGGGCGGCGTGCTCGCGACGATCGGCGCGCGCGCGGGCGAGTGCGCGCGTCGACTTCGCGGAGAGGGCCATCGTGACCCGAGGTCCCGCCGCGGCTTCCTGCGCCGGACCGCGGCGAGGGGGCCGCTCCGGCGGTTCGGAGAGGTCGCGGCGGCGGCCTCGGCCGGCTCGCCGGTCTCGATGGCGTGGCCGTCGTGGTTCGAGCCCCTCGTCGCGTCCCGCGCGGTCGATCCCTCGACGCTCTTCGACCTGCTCCGCGGAGCGGACGCCGATCCCGGGCTCCTCTTCGACCACCTCACGGCGCCGTACGCTCTCGACGTTCCGTCCGGGCTGCGTTCGTTGCTCGAGCGCGAGCAGGCGGTGCTCCGGGAGCGCCTGGAGAGCGCGGGTGACGCGGCCGCGCGCGCTCGCTATCTGAAGCTGGCCGTCCGGCACGGAGCGACCCTCGACGAGCTGCTCGACGTGCTGCTGAGGGAGGTCACCGGGAAGGCGCGGACCACGCGCGCCCTCGCCGGGCGGCTGCTGCGACCGCTCGGGCAGGCCGCGCTCGGGCCCCTGCTGGAGCGGACCCGGGCGGGCGACGCCCCCACTCGGCTCGGCGCCTACGAGGGCCTGCGGCTCGTGTTCCCCGAGACGCTCGCGGAGCGCCTCGAGCCGCTGCTCGAGGCGGAGGCTGCGGAGAACAACCGCGCCTTCCTCGAGCGGCTGCGCCCCTCCCGCACGGCGCTGCCGGCGCTCCCGCCGCTGCCTCCGGTCCCCGACCGCCTGCCCCTCCCCGACGGCTTCGGCGCCCGCCTGCGCGCGTCGCTCGACGAGGTCCACGCGGCCGCGCGCCGGGCGTACGACCGGCAGGCGGCGGGGCCCCATCCGCCCCGCTGGGATCCGCCGCGCCCGATGAGCGAGGCGGAGCTGGACGCCCTGCTCGACGGCCTCGAGACGGGCGTGGTCGACCGATCGTCCCTGCGCTCCCCGCGCGGCGCGAGCTGGCTCCTGGAGCTCGTCACGTTCGAAGGGCTCGAGCCCGCGCACCTCTTCCGGCTGCTGCGCGCCCGCGGGCACATCGACGACGACGGGCGCTGGTCCGGCGCCGACGCGGTGCGCGCCTTCCGGCGAGCTCACGGCGGCCGGCCCGATCTGCGCGAGCTGGCGCACGTGGCCGAGCACGATGGGGTGTCGCCCGCGATCGCGAGCCGCGCGCACCTCCTCCAGGGCACGCTCGTCCGCGGCCTCGGCTACTCGGCGGACGACGCGTGGACCTTCTTCCTCGATCGCGAGGACGAGCTGGCGGACGCGCTCCAGCCGGTGGCCGTCCAGGGCCCGGGCGGGCGGAGCTACGGAGCCGCGCGTGGGGCCGAGGAGCGTCGCGCGAGCGCCTACGCGATCCTCGCTCGCTTCCCGTCGCTCCCGCCGCGGCTCGCTTCGATCGCCTGGGAGCACGCGCTGGGCGACGCGAAGAGCCTGCGCCCGCTCGCGCAGGCTGCGCTGGCGAGCGCCCCGGATCGGGTCGAACGGATCTGCGCCGCGCTCGCGGACGGGAAGCAGGGGGTCCGCGCCCACGCCGCCGAGTGGCTGGGCCGGCTCGGTGATCCGGCGGCCATCGAGCCGCTGACCCGCGCGGTGAAGAAGGAGAAGCAGCCCCTCCCGAAGGGGGCGATGTTTCGCGCGCTCGAGGCGCTCGGCGTGGACCTCGAGCCCTACCTGGATCGCGAGGCGCTGGAGCGCGAGGCGCGCATCGCGCTGAAGAAGGGGCTGCCCGCGAAGCTCGCCTGGTTCCCCTGGCGGTCGCTCCCGATCCCACGCTGGCGAAGCGACGATGCCCCGGTGGCGGTCGAGGTCCTGCAGCGGCTGATCGTGGGCGCGCACGCCTCGAAGTCGCCGGTCGCCGAGCCCTTGCTCCGGCTGTACGCGGAGCGCTGGGAGGGGGCGGACGCGCTGGGGGAGTACGTGCTCCAGGCCTGGATCGCCGAGGACACGCGGGGACGATCCCGCGACGAGGTCGCTCCGGTGGCGAGGGCGCGCGCCCGGGCGACCGCTCGGGCGCTCGGTCAGGACGAAGAGGCGCTCTACGCCCGCCTGCTCGCCCAGCTGGCGGCGGAGCCCGTGGGATCGGCGCAGGCGCACCGCGGGGTGCTGGCCGTCGCCGGGGCGATGGGCGGCGACGGGCTCGCGCCGATCGTCCAGGCGTACCTCTCGCGCTGGTACGGCTGGCGCGCGCCGCAATGCAAGGCGCTGCTCGAGATGCTCGGCCAGCGCGACGATCGCGCGTCGGTCCAGCTGCTCCTGTCGGTGGCGTCTCGCTTTCGCACCGCGGGCATTCGAAAGGAGGCGGAGGCGCAGGTCCACGCGCTGGCCGAGCGACGCGGTTGGACCCCCGCGGAGCTCGCCGACCGCACCGCGCCGACCGCCGGGTTCGAGGTGGTCGACGGGCGACCGACGCTCGCGCTCGACCTCGGGTCGAGGGTGCTGCATGCCCGGCTCGACGAGCGCCTGGTGGTGGTGATCGAGGGCGCCGACGGCGCGACCAGCAAGAGCTTCCCGAAGCCGAGGAAGGATGACGACCCGACCCGGCACGCGGCCGCGAAGAAGGCGTTCGGCGCGGCCAAGAAGCTCGTGAAGCAGACCGTCCGGGCGCAGTCGGCGCGCTTCTACGACGCGATGTGCGCCGGTCAGCGCTGGGACGCGGACACCTGGACGACGTCGCTCTCCGGCCACCCCATCGTCGGCCGACTGGTCGAGCGTCTCGTCTGGGTCGCGCTGCGCGACGGCGAGCGGGTCGGCGCGTTCCGCCCGCTGCCCGACGGCACCCTGACCGACGTCGACGACGAGCCCTACGTCCTCGACGCCTCCTCGGAGGTCGCGCTCGCCCACCGGGCCCTCCTGAGCGGCGCGCAGGCCGAGCGGTGGCGCGCGCACCTCGTCGACTACGAGGTGCCGTCCCTCTTCCCGCAGCTCGAGACCGAGCCGCTCGAGCTGTCGCCCGCGCAGCGGGACGCGACGGCCTACCGCGCGCTCGAGGGTCACCTCTTGCCCGCCTTCACGCTGCGCAACGAGCTCACCGGTCGCGGCTACGAGCGCGGCGCGGCAGGCGATGGAGGGATCTTCGCGGAGTACGTGCGCCCCTTCGCCAGCCTGGGCCTCATCGCCTCCGTCGAGTTCAGCGGCAGCCCGCTGCCGGAGGTGAACGAGACGGTGGCGCTGACGCGGATCGTGTTCTCGTCTCGCGAGGAGACCCTGGCCCTGGGCGAGGTGCCGCCCATCCTGCTCGCCGAGGTCGTCGGGCACGCGCGTCGGGCGGCGGCGCAGGGATCGGGGCACGATCCCGACTGGGAGACGAAGGTGCTGTGGTGAAGAAGAAGAACACCGAGACCGAGCTGCTCCGGCTGCCGCCGGAGAGGCGCTTCGCCGACGAGCTCGGCGCGCTCGAGGCCGAGGACGCGCCCCGGCCGCCCGGGTGGCGCATGTCGCCGCGCGCGGTGCGCGCCTTCCTCGTCGGGGGCGATCACGCGGGGGTGGCCATCCGCAAGAAGTACTACGGCGATCCCACGCTGGTCGATCGGTGCGTGGTGACCCTGATGAGCAACCGCGGCCTGCTCCTCGTCGGCGAGCCCGGGACGGCCAAGACGATGCTCTCGGAGCTCCTCGCGGCGGCGATCAGCGGCACGAGCCAGAACACGGTCCAGGGCAGCGCGGGGACCACCGAGGACCACATCAAGTACAGCTGGAACTACGCGCTGCTGCTCGCGAAGGGGCCGTCGCGCGAGGCGCTGGTGCCCTCGCCCGTCTACCGCGGCCTGGAGCGCGGCGAGGTGGTCCGCTTCGAGGAGGTCACCCGCTGCGCGCCGGAGATCCAGGACGCGCTGATCAGCGTGCTCAGCGACAAGGTCATCCAGGTGCCCGAGCTCGGCGACGACGCCAGCGTGTACGCCCGTCGCGGCTTCAACGTCATCGCGACCGCCAACCTCAGAGACCGCGGCGTGCACGAGATGTCGAGCGCGCTCAAGCGCCGCTTCAACTTCGAGCTCGTGCCCGCGATCTCGAGCCCCGAGCTCGAGGTGCGGCTGGTTCGCGAGCAGGCGGAGGAGCTGCTGCGCGAGTCCGAGGTCGAGGTGACCCTGCCGGAGGACGTGATCGGGCTGCTCGTGACCACGTTCCAGGAGCTGCGCCGTGGCAAGAGCCTCGAAGGGCAGCAGATCGAGAAGCCGTCCGCCGTCATGTCCACCGCCGAGGCGGTCGCGGTCGCCTTCTCTTCCGCCCTGGACGCGGCCTGGTTTGGCGACGGCACGCTCTCTCCCGAGCACCTGGTCCGGCACCTGCGGGGCACGGTCACCAAGGACGGCGAGCGCGACCACGAGAAGGTGCGGCAGTACTTCGACGTGGTCGTGAAGGCGCGCGCCAAGAAGGACCCGCTCTGGAAGCGGCTCCACGCGGCGCGCGATCAGCTGGGCGAATGAGCGAGACGGAGGCGGCCGTCGCCGCGCTGAAGGCGACCCTCGACGCGGCGCCCGCCACGTTCTTCGGCGTGCGGCACCACAGCCCGGTGTGCGCTCGGGCGGTGCGCGACTGGATCCGGGAGCGACGCCCGGCGGCCGTGCTGATCGAGGCGCCCGCGGACGCGGAGGCCGCGATCCCGCACCTCCTCGACGAGGAGACCGAGGCGCCGGTGGCGATCTACCTGCCGGCGGAGCGCGGCGCCGCCTACTACCCGCTCTGCGACTACTCGCCGGAGCTGGTGGCGCTCCGCGAGGGGCACGCGGTCGGCGCCTCCCTCCGCTTCATCGACTTGCCCTACGACCGCCGGGTCCTCGGCGCCGCGCGGCCGGTCTCGGCGCTCGACGAGGCGCACCTCGCCCGGAGCCGCTACGTGACGGAGCTCGCCGCGCGCACCGGCTGTCGCGACCTCGACGAGCTGTGGGATCACCTCTTCGAGGAGGGCGCCCGTGCGCTCGACCCGGAGGCCCTCCGCTGGCGGGTGGCGGTCTGGTGTCAGCTCGCGCGCCTGGAGTACGCCGACGAGGCGCTGGAGGCCGATGGCACCCTGGCGCGGGAGCGCGCGATGGCGTGGCACGTCCAGCAGGCGGTCGCCGCGCACCCGGGCGCGCCGGTCCTCGTCGTGACCGGCGGGTTCCACACGGTGCATCTGCCTCGGTTGATGCAAGAGAAGCTGGCGGCTCCGCCGCGCGGCGCCGGCGCGCACTACCTCGTCCCCTACGGGTTCGCGCAGCTCGACGCGCTCGACGGCTACGCCTCGGGCATGCCGGCGCCGGCCTTCTACCAGCGACTCTGGGAGGGCGACCTGGACATCGCGGAGCTCGTCGTCGAGCTCGGTCGAGAGGCGCGGGCGCGGGGCCTCGCGGCGGCGGTGTCGGTGGCCGACGAGCTCGCCGCGGTGACCCAGGCGCGAAACCTCGCGGCCCTCCGGGGGCACGCTCGGCCGACCCGCGACGACCTCCGGGACGCCCTCCAGGGCTGCCTGGAGAAGGGACAGGCGGCGGTGGTGATGGGGCTGGCGACGGAGCTGCTCGCGGGCGACGCGGTGGGGCGCGTGCCGAGCGCCGCGGGCGCGCCGCCGCTCGTCGCGGACTTCCGGCGTCGCGCCGACGCGTGCCGCCTCGACCGCTCCCGCACCGGGCGTCGAACGCTCGAGCTCGACGTCTACCGCAAGGCGGCGCATCGCCGCACGAGCCGGCTGCTGCACGCGCTCGATCTGCTCGAGGTGCCGTACGCGACCCTCATGGACGGGCCGGACTTCATCCGCGGCGTGGGGCTCGAGCGCCGCCGCGAGCGGTGGGAGCTCTACTGGACGCCCTCGATCGAGGCGGCGCTGATCGACCTCGCGCACACCGGGGCGACGTTGGAGGACGCCTGCTGGACGCGCCTCGAGGCGACGCTCACCGCGGCCGAGGAGGAGGGGCGGGGCCGGAGCCTCTCCCTCGCGGCGCGGCTGCTCGCCGAGGCGTGCCGCGTGGGGCTCGGGGACCGACGGTCGCTGCTGCTCTCGGTCGTGGAGCGGTCGGTGCAGGAGGACGGGGCCGTGCCGTCTCTGGCGGCGGGCCTGCGGCAGATCGATCGGCTGGTTCGGGCTGGCGGCGCGCTCGACACCCGCGGCCTCGCCGCGCTCCCCGAGCTGCGGGCGTCGGCGTACCGCAAGGTCTGCTTCGAGCTGCGGCAGCTGCGGCGACCGAGCCCGGACGCGGTGGAGGAGGCCTTGGCCGCGGTGCTCACGCTGCGCGAGCTCACGCGCGAGAGCCCCGACGTGTTCCCGGTCGCGCTCCTCGACGACGCGCTCGCGGAGGTCGCCGAGCGCGCCGCCGCGCCCGCGCTGCGGGGCGGCGCCTGGGCCGCGCGCTTCTCCCTCGGCGCCCTCGACGAGGCCGCGCTCTCCGGCGCGATCCGCGCCGCGCTCACGAGCGCGATCGAGCCCGCCGCCCGGGTGGCGTTCGTGCGGGGCATGCTCTTGCTGGCGCGCGACGTCGCCTGGCGGGTCCCGGCCTTCCTCGAGACCGTGGACGCGGTCTTCGAGGAGTGGGACAGCGACACGTTCCTCCGGAGCCTGCCCGAGCTGCGGCTCGCCTTCTCCGAGCTGACGCCGCGCGAGATCGACCGGGTCGCCGAGGCGGTGGCGGCGCTCGGCGTGGAGCTCGGTGGGCTGACGTTCGACGACGTGAGCGAGGACGAGGTCGCCTTCAACCTGCGCGTGCAGCAGGTCGCCGCGGAGGCCCGATGAGCGACGAGCGCCGCTCGCGCTGGCGACTCGTGCTCGGCCGCTACGCGCGCCGTCACCTCCCGGACGTGGAGCTGACGGGGGACGCGGGGCGCGCGGCCCGGGCCCTCGACTATCTCTACGGGCGAGAGGGGGCCGGTCGCGGCGAGCTGCACGCGGTCGGCGCCGACGGCCGCGGCGGCGGGCTCGAGCCGAGCGCGTTGACCATCCCGAAGTGGATCGCCGAGGTGCGCGATCTCTTCCCGAAGGAGACGGTGCAGCGCATCCAGCAGCACGCGCTCGAGCGCCATCAGCTCATCGGGCTGCTCGACGACCCGGAGAGCCTGCGCGAGGTCGAGCCGAGCCTGCCCCTGCTGCAGGCGCTGCTCGCGCTCAAGGACGGGGCGAAGCCCGCGGTGGTGAACGAGATCCGCCGGGTGGTCGACGCGGTCGTGGAGGAGCTCACCCGGCGGCTGGCGAGCGACGTCCGGCGGGCCTTCTCCGGCCGGATCGACCGGTTCCGGCGCTCGTCCCTGAAGGTGGCCCAGAACTTCGATGCGCAGCGCACCGTGCGCGAGAACCTGAAGCGGTGGGACCCGCACGAGAAGCGACTGCTCGTCGAGGCGCCGCGCTTCTTCTCCCGGGTGCGTCGCGAGCTCCCGTGGCGCGTCATCCTGTGCGTCGACCAGAGCGGCAGCATGGCCGCGTCGATCGTCTACGCGGCGGTGATGGCCGGCATCTTCGCCAAGCTGCCCGCGATCCGGGTCCACCTCGTGCTCTTCGACACCGCGGTCGTCGACCTCAGCGAGCGCGTCGACGACCCGACCGAGGTGATCCTCGGGGTGCAGCTCGGGGGCGGCACCAACATCGGGCGGGCCCTCCGCTACTGCGAAGGGCTGGTCGAGGACCCGCGGCGCACGGTGCTGATCCTGGTCAGCGACTTCGAGGAGGGCGCCTCGGCCCGCACGCTGATGGCGGTCACCGCGAGGCTGGCCTCCGAAGGGGTGCGGCTGCTCGGGCTCGCCGCGCTCGACGATCGGGGCACGCCGTTCTTCGACCACGCGATGGCCGAGCGGCTCGCGGCGGTCGGCATGGAGGTGGCGGCGGTCACGCCGAAGCAGCTCGGCGAGTGGCTCGCGCAGGTGATCCGGTGAGCCTCCGCCAGACGATCGAGGCGTGCGACGAGGCCGCCCTCGCGACCCTGGCGAACAAGGGGCTGGTCCGCCGCGCGAAGAAGGATCTCGAGCGCGGCCTCGTCGAGGCGGTCGAGCTCGGTGAGGAGGAGGCGAGCGTCACGGTGGAGGGCTACACCGTCCGTCTCGACGGGCGGGGCCCGGCCGAGGCGCGCTGCACGTGCCCGGCCGCCGGCAAGTGCCGGCACCTCGTGGCCGCCGTGCTGTGCCTGCGCGAGCGCTTCGCAGGCGAGGATGGGGACGAGCGCCCCGACGGCTCCCGGCTGCTGTCCGAGCTGCTCGCCCTCCCTCTCGACGCGGTCGAGCGCTGGGCCGGCAAGCGCAGCATGGCGCGCGCGGTCCGCCTCGCGCGGCTCGAGATCGTCGAGGTGGAGGACGGCGCGTCGGTCCGGGTCACGCTGCGCGGCGACCGCGAGGTGCGCTTCCTCGACGGCGCCGGCCTCGACGGCGCGCTCTACAAGGGGCCGGACGGCGCGCGGGTCGCGAGCGTCGCGGCGGCCCTGCTCGGGCTCAGGGCGCGTCACGGGATGCCGCTCCCGGAGGCGGACGGCCCCGGCGCCCTGCCGGCGGTGAAGGGCGCTCTCCGCAGCCGGGGGGAGTGCGTCGAGGCGGTCCGAGCGCGGTTCGCGCGCGCCGTCGAGCTCGGCCTCGGTCGACGCTCCGAGATCCTGACCGACGGCTCGATCACCCTCTCGCTCTCGTGCGCGGCCGCGAACCTGCCCCGCCTCGCCGCCTCGGTCCGCGGGGTCGCTCGCGAGCTGCACCGGCTCAACGCGCGTCGGGCCGACGCCGACGCCGCGCGCACGCTGGAGCGCATCGCCGAGGCCGACGCCCTCGCTCGCGCGCTCGACGGCGAGACGTCGGACGCCGCGCTGATCGGCGCACACCGCAGCGAGTACCGTCCGCTCGGAGACCTGCCCCTGGTCGGCGTGGGCGCCTGGCGATTCGCGGCCCCGAGCGGCTACCGCGGCGTGTCGGTGGCGTTCTTCTCGCCCGCGGACGGGCGCTTCCACACCTGGACCGACACGCGCCCGGCCGGCGTGGACCACGCCTTCGACCCCGACGCGCGCTACCGCGGCGGCGCCCTCTGGCCCGGGCTCGGGCCGCCCACGGACGCGTGCCGGCGACGCTTCGTGCTCGTCGACGCCCACGGCAACCCCGAGGGGCGCCTGGCGGCGCGGGCGGGGAACCGGGCCGACGAGGTCGCGGAGGCCACCCCGCTCGAGCTCTCGCTGGGAGACCGAGGTCACGCCGACTGGGCGGCCCTGCGCCGGGCGGTCGCCGCACGCCTCCCGCTCGGGCTGACCCGCCCGGCCCCGAACGACGCGCTCTACCTCGTGCGCGCGGGGGCGCCGACGGACGTGCGCTTCGACGAGGTGGACCAGGCGCTCTGCGCGGACCTCGTCGACCCGGCCGGGGAGCGCCTCACCTTGCGCCTCGCCCACGAGCCCGGGCACGAGCGCGCCGTCCGCTGGCTGGCCAGCAAGTCGCTCTCGGCGCACGAGGGGGCGGCGACGTGGCTGGTCCGCGTGCGACCTCACGGCGCGGCGCTGCTCGCCACCCCACTCTCGGTGTGGCTCCACGGCGCCCCTCCGCGCCTGGTGAACCTCCACCTCGACGAGACGCCGGCCGAGCGCCGAGCGCCCGCCTGGTGGGGGCGCTGGGCGCAGGCTCGGAAGCGGGGCACGACGACGGGCAGGCTGCTCGTCGACGCCGCCGAGGACGAGGAGCCGCCGCCGCCCGCGTGGTCCGCCGGGACCGAGCGCGCGGTGGCCCTGCTCGAAGACGAGCTGCTCGCCGCGGCGGAGAGCGGCGCGGGGACGCGGCGGGATCCGGAGCGCCTGGAGCGGGCCATCGCGCAGCTCCGGCGCCGCGGGCTCGAGCGCCTCGGCGATCAGGCCGCCGCGTGGAGCGCGGCTCGAGACGCGCGGGGGCTGCTCGCCCTCAGATGGTCGGTGACCCTGCACCGCCACGCGGCGCTCCGAGTCGCGCTCGGCGGCTGAATCACCAGAGAATGGTCGTGCCGATGCCCGCGGTGGGGTCCTCGCCCTGGTCGGTCACGCCGGCGTTGAACTGGGCGTCGACCTGGACGTTGGGGGCCACCATCCACATCAGGCCGCCGCCGACCGAGACGTTCAGGTCGCGGGCCTCGCTGGCGATGGCGTAGCTCTGCACGAACACCGAGAGCACGTCGATCATCTGCCAGGTGAGCTTCAGGCTGCCGCCGCCCTCGAAGTAACGCACGGTCTCGCCGGTCGCGCCGTCGACCGCGGCGACCACGTGGGCGACCGCGTTGGGGGTCAGGGTCAGAGGGCCCCAGAAGCTCCAGTCGGCCTGGATGTCGGCGAACCAGCCGGCCTCGGGGGCGCCGAAGCCGTCGGTGCCGAGGGGCACGGAGACCTCCCAGACCGAGCTGATGGCGAGGGTCTCGTGGAGCTGCCCGCCGACCTTGAAGCCCACCGAGGGGTCGTCGACGCCGAAGCGCTCGCCGGCGTCGGCGAACACACCGACCGCGTTCGGGCCGCGCACCCGTGCCTCGAGCCAGTGGAAGATCCCGAAGCGCATGGACAGGAGGGGCAGCGCCCCGACGGGCTCGTCCCCGAACTCGACGCTGGCGCCGAGCTCGGTGGTCAGGCGCCCCTGGGCCGCGATGCCGGTGGTGTTCGCGAAGCCGGGGCGGTCCGAAGTGAAGGTCGCCGGGAGCTCGGCGTCGTCCTGGGCGTGGGCGACGCCGGCGAGGCCGATCCAGGCGAGAAAAATGTAGTGAAAACGCATGCGCATCGCTGGGGCCACGCTACCACGGCCGCGAGGGAAGACTGCGCGAGCCGCGTCGTAAGCCACCGACGTGAACCGACCCGGAGCAGTTGCCATGACCTTCGACGACACCTTCATCGGCTACGCCCCCACCCCCGAGGACGATCGGACCGCCCAGGCCAAGTTCCCGCGGCCGGAGGATCGCACCTCGGTGGAGACGTTCCGCGGGGACCGCCCGAAGAGCGACGTGCGTGAGGTCCTGCGGCGGGAAGATACCGAGCGCACCATGTTCACCAACGACATGCTGGAGGAGCTGCGCGCCAAGCTCCGCGAGGCCGAGGCCCGCGAGGAGTCCGGTGTGCGTCCCACGCCGGTCCCGATGCGCCCCGCGGTGGCTCCGCCGTCGCTCGACGACCTCGACGATCTCGAGATCGACGTCGAGGAGCCGAAGACCTACGAGGAGCTCGAGGAGGTGCTGACCGCGCTGCCGGAGCTCGAGGTCGCGCTCGCGCCGCAGTCCGAGAGCAACTTCTACGCGGGCTTCGACGAGTCGCACCCGACCGGGCTGTTCTTCGCGACCTACCGCCGCATGGAGGTGGGGGAGCCGGTCTACCTCGACGTCTTCATGCCGGCCGGCTACCGCTTCCGCACCCCGGCGGTGGTGGAGTGGGTGCGACCGCCCGAGGCCGCCGAGCCCGGGCTGCCCGCCGGCGTGGGTCTGCAGATGTGCGCCCTCAACGCGCGCATGCGGCGCCTGATCCGCACCTTCGCGCGGCACCGGAAGCCGATGTTCTACGTGGGTTAGTAGCTCGCCAGCCCTGGCACGGGTCGTGTTACGTCGAGTCTCATGACTTCGATGGCACGACTGGGCACGGCCCTGACCCTCCTGCTCGCCGGCTGCGGCACCTCACACCCCGTGGGCGGCGACGCCGAGGTCCGCACCGGGGACGCCGACACGCCGAGCGGGACCTGCCCGAGCGGCGTCGGGGGACCGAGCGGCGCGGCGCTCGGCGCCTCCCCGAGCGGCGAGGGTCCCTGGGACGCGACGATCTCCGGCGTCGACGAGACCGGGGTGGAGCTGGGGCTGAGCGACGGTGAGGTGATCCGGTTCCAGTGGGAGGGCACCTCGCTCGACGAGCTCTCGCCCGGTCAGGCGGCCACGCTCCGGCGCGAGGAGCGCTGGACGGTGCTCGAGGCGGGCGGGGTGTCGCTCTGGGCCCTGCAGGCGTACGGCTTCGTCGGCGGGGATCTGATCGGCGCCTCGCTCGCGGTCGAGGGCGGACCCGGATCGATGTTCCTCACCGAGGACTGCACCCTGCGCGACGGCACCGGCGGGGGCTGCGGGGAGCCGCCCCGGCTCGCGCAGATCTACGCGCTCGACGTGGAGGGCGACCGGCTCCGCGCCGGGGAGTCGCGCCGCGCCGACGGCTACGAGGTCTGGTTCGGCGGCGCCGCTCAGTACCCGGGCTACGGCAGCGACATGTGCGTGGTCGAGGCGGCGTTCATCGCTTCGGTCGCGTTGAAGGTGACGGGCGGCGCCGGCCGGTCCTGCGAGGACATCGAGGCGGAGTACGACGGGTTGATCGGCGACCACCGCGGCTGCGACAGCGCGGCCGACTGCCAGACGGTGTTCGGTCACTGCGGGGTGGGCCTCGGCGGCTGCTACTACTCGATGAACGCCGACCTCTCGGCCGCGATGGGCGTGCTGGCCGACGAGTACGCCGCCGCCGGGTGCACCCGCGCGGTGTGCGACTGCCCCGCCCCGCCCGAGACCCACTTCTGCAACATGGGGCAGTGCGACTTCGGGCCCTGACCGGCCTGGCGCTCCTCCTGGGCGCCTGCGCCGCCGACCCCGCGCCCTGCGACGGCGCGGCGTGCAGACCCGACGGGTGCGCCTGCGTCTTCGACGCGGAGTGCGGGCGCGACTTCGCCTGCGAGTCCTGCGCGTGCGTCGCGCTCTGCGTGGACCGGGACGGCGATGGCTTCGTGGCCGGCGAGGGCTGCACCGTGACGACCGATCGCGACTGCGACGACGACGACGCGGGCAGCTTCCCCGGCGCGCCCGAGACCTGCGGCGACGGGATCGATCAGAACTGTCGCGGCGGCGCCGACGAGCGCGTCGCCTGCGGCGAGTGCGCGACCACCGGGCCGCGCGAGTGCGGCGCCCGGCGCTGCCGAGGGCTGCAGGACTGCGACGCGGCGGGTTTCTGGGGCCCCTGCGTCCCGGTCGTCACGCCGACCCCCGAGATCTGCGGCAACGACGAGGACGACGACTGCAACGGCGTCATCGACGATTGCTGAGTTTTTTGGAGGGTTTGGTGCAAACCCTCCCCCCATTGGGCGAAGCGCCAATGGGGCCCCCCTCCCGACTCCGCCGGCGCGTCGCGCTTCGCGCTCGCGCCGCGA
>Ga0310345_10000663_pt1 | contig 46328 bp, 46 predicted proteins | sample HC15DNA20500_MG_FD_204667 | JGI IMG/M metagenome (GOLD analysis project Ga0310345, IMG submission 204667) | Marine microbial communities from station ALOHA, North Pacific Subtropical Gyre - HC15-DNA-20-500_MG | ecosystem: Environmental > Aquatic > Marine > Oceanic | place: Pacific Ocean: North... | reverse complement strand
TCTTAAGCCCTCCTACCATGTGCTCTCTCCAATCCAGACGGTGGCTCCGGTTACGAGCTTGGGAAGTGTCGTCACCAGTTGGTCATCTGGAACGTCCAACAGGAAGGTAGTAGGGGACTGCCAATCGTACAGTGCAGCCGTGGGCTCCAGTGGCAGCGCAGCCGGCGGACGCGTAAATTCCAGCAGGAGCGGTGCGCTGGCCACCAGAAGTAAGACCAGTGCAACTGCAGCCGAGTAACGAAACACGGGGAGCATGTATTGCCAGCGAGAAGCACGAGGAGCATTCAACACCTCATGGAAGAAAGGAGTCTGAATCTCGTCCTCTTCCCGGAGCTGCTTGAACAATTGCTCGATTTCGGTGTCGTCCCACTTAGTGGTCATGGTGTAGTCCTGATTTCTCGATTTCTTCCTTCAGCCTGTTCTTCCCGCGATGGTAGTGCGTTCGCGCGGATCCCACCGAAACTCCCATCACCCCTGCTGCTTCTTCTACGGTGAGGTCGTGGTAGAAGACGAGCTCTAGTACCTGCCGCTGCCGTTGTGACAGATCGGAGAGGATCTGCTGCAGACGCGTTCGCAACTGAGATCGATAGATACTCTCTACAGAGGCCGGTCTGACCGTCGGCAGCTCGGTGGGAGCTACCTGTAGGTGTCGCAAGCTTCGAAGGAGCTTCCGCTTCGCCTTACTGGCAGTGTTGCGAACGGCTGAAAACAGCCAGGTCTTGAAAATGGATCGCTCCTCGAAGGAAGCACTTCTCTCCAAAACGTTGAGATAGACGGTCTGAAGCACGTCCTCCGCTTCGTACCGGTCTCCGTCGCAACAGAAGATAGCCCAACGGTATGCTGACGTATGATGATTTTCTAGTAGCATTCTGAGCTTAGCCTGCTCCATTACTTTCAGAAATTACTCGACATCCACTGTCAACAGCATTAGTCCCATCAGCAAAGGTTTTATATGACACGTCTCCTTCAAATATATAGCGGTGGCTACACTTTCGGAGTCTAACCAGAGCCGCGATCGGGAACGCGATTCAATTGGCTAGTCCGGGGAATCGGTTTGAATTTGGACCGGCATAGGCCGACCAAGGTCCCACGCCCTACCGCGTGATCTTCGTAGGGTGGGCGCTCCTGCCCGTCGTTTTAAACGACGGGCAGGAGCGCCCACCCTACGAAGATCACGCCTGATTAAAACATGATCCGCGTCCAATTCGGATAAACTAGAGCGCTGAACCTCTTTCCAGGAAGGCAAACAAATCGACCAGATCGGTGAGGCCCATTGTGTCGAGCAGGTCCTCGGGCATGATGGAGAGCTGAGAAACTCGCTTCTCGAGGATATCTTTCTTGTCCAGCTTGATCCGCTCTCCGTTGGCGGTGATCAGGATAAGGCTGATTTCGGATTCACCTGCGACCATGCCGGTCACGGTCTCGTTTTTCTTCAAATCCACCACGACACCAGTGTATTGATCGGAGATCACGCGGGAGGGATACATGATGGATTCCAGGATCTCGCCCCGTCGGAACCTCTTGACCGCCGTCGACAGGTCGGGTCCACCCCCTCGCCCCTCATTCCCGAAGACGTGACAGTTGGCGCATTTGGCCCGGCGAAAGACGATGCGTCCCCTGTCCACGTCACCATCCTCGTAGCTCATCGGACTGAATTCAAAATAACCGTTGAGTTCCTCGAAACTCATCTGTGACAAAGGATTATGCTCTTCTACTTTCTCACTATTCACCTCTGCCATGAGCTCCCGAGCTCGTTGAGCCTGTTCCGCTAGATAGCGTTCCTTCCCATCCTCCGCCCGCCTGCGCTCGTCTGGCTCCAGAAGTGCGAGCGTGTCCTGCCACAGATTCTCGATGAAGCCTACCATGCTGGCCGCGCCCGCTATTTCTCGTCCCCGCTCGAACCAATCCACCAATCGCTCACGCAACTGGGGGTTCCAACCATTGCGGATCTCACGGAGGGCGTAGACCGTGCTGATCTCGTCTTCCTGGGAGCGCCCGGGCTGAAGCTGATCGAGCAGGGCTTGGATCGATCCTTCAGGCTGCATATAGGCCAGGAGAAACTCCAACTCGCGGTCGAGCAAATGCTTCTTCGAGGGATAACGGTTCAGCAACCGAGGTCCTACCTTAGAGATGAACGGGACACGGTGGTCTTTGCCCACCACGGGATCGCGGACCAAGGCCAATTGGCATACCCGGAGATAGCTGTGAAGCAAAGCATCGTCTGGCAGGGAATCGCTGTACTCAAGCAGCTTCCCGAAAATGGAGTCCGCGTCGTCGCGGGTGGTCTGAGTATGGACCAGTGCCAGCAGTCCTTCCAAGGCGCGATGGGGATGTTGCTTGATGCTGTCACCGAGCACCATGGGAGCCCAGGAATCCCGGGGCAAGCGCTGAAGGGCCAGTCGAGCCGCGTAGCGGACGAAGCGGTCCGGCTGGTCCAGCAGAGCGAACAGCCGCGTCAGAAGCAGGTCCTCCTGCTCGATCTGGGTATCGTTGCGGAGGCCGCTTCGGAGCAAGGCCTCGCAGGCCCTTCTGAGCACCAGTGGATCTCCGTCCTGGAGGCTCTGCAGCAGGATCGAATAGGTGTGTTTCAGAGCATGGGTTCCCAGCAGCAGCACCGAAGCAGCCCGCGCCTCCGGGGACTCGTCCGTTGCCAAGGAGCGCAAGAGCTCCACATCGGGCCGTGGTCCCATGACTTGCAGCAGTTCCAGGGCCCGGAGCCGGGTTCGAGGGGCGGCCTGTTTGTCGCTCACGACTTTGAGGAGCTCTGTCCCCCAGGCTGCGCCCAGCTTTTCGCGCACACCTGAGATTCGGTGGCGCCCCCAGGCCGAGCGGTGCATGGGTTGCTCCAGGGCTGCCGCAAGGCCCGTTGTCTTGTCTCTGGGACTGTTCCGATCCGTCCCTTTCCAGGTAACCCGGTAGAGTCCGCCAGTCGTGGACCTTCCTCCAGTCGCGAAGTAGAGAAAACCGTCTGGGCCGATGTCCAGATCGGTCACATTGAGGGGGTGCCCCTGAACAAAATCGATGCTGGAACTACTGAAAGAAGCCCCCTTCTCTTTGGGGAAGCTCACCAGGATTCGGCCCCGGGACCAATCGCCCAGGAAGAGCGCTCCTCGGTACTTCTCCGGATAAGTGTTGTGGTGGTAGAAGGCGATACCGACCGGGGAGCCTCGCCCCAGACTTTCAATTCCGGGGAGAGTGTCAGGGTAGGATTCGGGGAACTTTCCCGACCCTGTTCGCCAGCCATAGTCGGCTCCGGGCGTGCAGTGGAGAACGCGGATGGGGCGATACCAGGGCAGCCCGAAGTCCCACTCCATGTCCGAATCGAAGGTGAAAATCTCGCCTTGCTCGTCGATGTCAAAATCGAAGGCATTGCGAAAACCGCCGTTGACCTGGCTCCATTGGTTCTGGTCCAGGTCCAGACGGTTCAGGGTGCCAGCAGGTGCCCAGACGGTATTGGCGTGTCCCCTGGGGTCCAGGTACCGGTCCAGGAGATGGTCTTCCTGGAGCCCCCGGGAGGGTGAGAGGGGATCGATGGAGACGTCGGGGAAGGAATGATTCCCATACATGACATAGAGGCTTCCGTCGATGCCTGTCCGAATGGCGTGCGGGCCATGTTCGCCGATCTGTCCCCTCGAAGCTGCGATCAGTTTCACTTCATCGGCCTGGTCGTCCCCGTCCAAGTCTGTGAGCCTGTAAAGGCCTGTTTTCTGGGGTCCCTTGGAGTTTACGAGGAGATCTCCGGGTCCCAGATAGTGCATCCCGTGGGCGGTCTGAACCTCGCTGGAGAATTCCTCCATGGCATCGTAGGAGCCATCACCGTCACCGTCAATCAGAATCTGGATTCCACCGTGTTCGAGGGCAACGACTGGACGCCCAAGGTGATCGAAGGATAGGTTCACCACCGATCCCAACAGGTCATCGGACGCCACCGCTTCTACTTCGAAACCCTCCAGAACCGTGAAACGGTGTTGTAGCTCATAGGCTCGCTCCCTCGGCTTGCGCTTCTCCGACTCGTCCTCGCTGAGATCCTTGATCTCTATGTCTTTGAACATCACCTTCATCGGATCACCGACATGGAGCTGCAAGGCGATGATGCCCTCGCTGGCACCCTCCGGGTCTTCGATCTCGCAGACCACCTGACCATTGAGGATCATCTTGATGTGGTCGCCCTGACAGCGGATTTCGTAGAGGTTCCAGTCGTCGAGGCGCGCGGCGGAGTTGATATGGGTCTGCTCCTGTGGAGTCATGCGCTTCCAGTACTCCATGATTCCTCGACCGCCCTCGTCGTACAACATGCCGAAGTATGTCTCGACGGCAACGTCAGCCTGATAGCCCTTGACCACATAGTCGGGGAACTGTTCACCGCGAAACTGGATCCCACTGTTTCCGTTCCGCAGTTTGACTGACACCCGCAAGACAAAATCAGAATAAGAAGTTCGAGTCGAAAGAAAGCTGTTGTGGGTGAGCTTCACCTGTTCGGTCGAACCCACGATGACGCCGTCGGCGACTTCCCAAAGCCGTGGGTCGCCTATCCAGCCCGCCAGGTCCCGGCCGTTCAAGAGCGAAACAAACTCTGGTTCCGGAACAGGTGTTTGTTGGCAGGACGGAAGTACGCTAATTGAAAAAAGGAGGAGAACAAGAACGGGAGCAGAAAGAGGGGGTTTAGTTGACATAGGCTTCAATTCTAAGTACCAAGATACAAATTAAAAACAAGTTCCAAGCATCAAATTCCAAACACCCGGGTGGCCTAGTTTGGTGGTTTCCAGCCAGAGTTCGATTTCTCCTAGCATCTCACTCAAAACGACCCGAACGAGTCTACCGTCAATCAAGTTATTTGGAAATTGATGCTTGAAATTTGGGATTTGTTTGTATCTTGTATCTTTTGCCTTGGAATCTTGGTTCCTCAGTTCCCAGAACTTTCTCTTCGTCGAGGATGATTCTAGAATGGACGCATCATGCGGCTAACTCAAGGCTTGAATCGACGTAAGGCCTGTCAGCTCCTTATGGGGGGCCTGAGCGGAGTCTGCTCAGGGCTCTCGAGTGGCGGCCTTCAAGCGAACGCCAAATTTCGGCTGACCTATATTCTGGCCTCCAGCCTCTACGGGGAAATCCGGCTGGAAGAGATCGTGCCCGAAGTGCACAAGACCGGTGCCGAGCACATTGATATCTGGCCCCTGGGTCATGCCAACCAGCGCGAACAGATGGAGGAGATGGGGCACGATCAGTTTGCGGAGCTACTGGCTGAGCATGAGGTCAAGCTCGGAATCCTGACCCACTACGATCTGGGACCCTACCGGCTGCAGGAAGAGATGAAGGTGGCCCAGAAACTTGGCGCCAAGATCTTGATCTGTGGCAGCGATCGGCTCTCGTCTGAAGGAGACAAGTCCCTGAAGCAGAAGGTAAAGGACTTTCTTGAAAGAATGAAGCCTCACGCCGAGGCCGCAGCCAGGGCAGGAGTCATCATCGGGATCGAGAATCATGGGAACTCGTTGATTTCGAGTCCCGACTCCATCCGCTATTTCGGAGAGCTTGCGGAATCCGAGCAACTGGGCATCGCGCTGGCTCCTTACCATTTACCGCAGGACCCGGAGTTGATTGCCGGTTTGATAAAGGAACTCGGCTCCAAGTTGGTTCACTTCTATGCGTGGCAGCATGGAAAGGGTGCCGTACGGAAGCTACCCAAGAAGGAAGAGATGTTCCAGATGCCGGGATACGGCTCCATGGACTTCGTGAGGATCGTCGCAGCCCTCCGGGAAATCGACTATCCCGGTTGGACCTCTATCTTCATGCATCCGGTGCCTCGTGGAATTCCTATTCTCCCCGAGGGCCAGCAGGTAACCGAGGCTGTAAACAAGTCGCGCCGTTACCTGGAGACCTGTCTCGGAGGCGCTGCGTGAAACTGCGGTTTCCGTGAGAATCCACAGCTGAGGACCATAACCGGACTATCGAATTGAGGTGAAAGCAATGAGCAAAGTCTTAATCATCATCGGAGACGCGAGTGAGACCGTTGATACCTTGTATCCTTATTTTCGGGTGCAGGAAGCAGGCTTCGAACCCGTGGTAGCGGCGCCGGAGAAACGGCTCTATCCCATGGTGCTCCATGAGATCAGTCCAGGCTGGACCATTACTCGGGAGTTTGAGGGCTACAAGCTCGAGGCTGATATCGCCTTTCGTGATGTCCGTCCCGAAGAATATCTTGGAATCTTCTTCTCTGGCGGTAGGGCTCCCGAGTACATTCGATACGATACCGACCTGGTCCGCATCACCCGCTATTTCTTCAACGCCAACAAGCCGGTGGGCTGTGTTTGCCATGGGGTCGAGATCCCCGCCTATGCCGGCTGTGTTAAAGGACGGCGGATGGCGACGGTCCCCAAGTGCCAATTCGATCTGGAGGTATGCGGAGGCATTTTCGTCAACGAACCCTGTGTCGTAGATGGAAATCTAGTGAGTGGGCGTACCTATCACGATCACGGCAAATACATGGGGCACTGGATCAAGCTGCTGGTCGAAGCGAGTGAGGGAGTCACCGCGACTTCCGCGGTAAGCTGATTCTCGGCTACCCGTGGCGATCGGACAACACCGAGGAAGGCCAGCGAGAATCCTGTTGCCTTTCATCTTGAGCGCAGCGGGATCTTTCTTCGGTAGCTGTGGGGACCCTGACGATAGCGCCGAAGCTGTGTCCGGCCCGATCGTCGTTGGGTTCGAGCGCTTCTACAAAGAAATCGAAGCCTGCGCCGAGGGTGGCGAAATCCTGATCTCCGAGCTCGGGTGTGTTTCCTGCCATGAAGTGGACGACGAGACCTTCGCGCGCCTCGGGCAAAATCAAGCACCGCTCCTGGAGGGCGTTGGTTCTCGCCTGAATCTTGACTATCTCACGCAGTTTGTTGCGGATCCGTCCTCGGTACAACCGGGTACACGGATGCCCGGCCTCTTCGGGGGATGGTCGGACGAGGAGAGAAGTGAGGCCGTCCGAGACCTGGCGAGCTTTCTGGCTTCCCAGGACGGTCCTTTTCGGGCTTCCGGCGTGCCCACGGCTTCCAAGACTTCCAGGCTCGGAGAGGCACTCTACCACTCCGTCGGCTGTGTGGCCTGTCATCCCGCCCTGCGACCCCCAGGGGCTGGGTACGGGGATGAAGAAGAGGTTTACCAGGCAGTCCGGATAGAGACTCCCCGGATCGGGATCCCATCGGCTCCTCTGCCCAACCAGAGAAGAAAGACAGCCCTCCAGCCACTTGCGGACTTCCTCGAGAATCCGCTTGCGACTCGGCCCTCAGGACGGATGCCTCGAATGGGGCTGGATCCCGGCGAAGCGCGGGCGATTGCCTCCTATTTGCTCGATGAGAACGGCCCGGGACAGGGGGGCGAGCCAGCCCCTGCCATTCTGGAGCCGATCGATCCTGAAAGCGTGGAACAGGGTAGACGGTTGTTTTCCCAGTTGCGCTGTGCGGCTTGTCACCAGTTCGGATCCTCCCAGGCCATCGAGCCAATACCGTCCAGCCAAAAGTTGTTGGAACTGGATCCGGATGATCCTGGGGGATGCCTGGGGAATGCTCAAGCCAGAGAAGTCCCCGATTTCGACCTGAGCCCGCCCCAACGGGATGCCCTCAAAGCAGCTTTGCGGCAGCTCCGCAATAGGAGTCTGTCCCCACTGGATCCGAAGGTCGGGGTGAGGAGAGCGCTGACGGCTCTCAATTGCTTTGCTTGTCATCTACGAGATGGCCGGGGTGGACCAGAACCAGGCCGGGCAGCATACTTCCAATCTACCCAGGAAATCGACCTTGCCGAAGAGGGACGAATTCCGCCTCCCCTGACCGGCGTCGGCCAGAAACTGACTTCGGAGTGGCTCGAGAGTGTCTTGAAGGGTTCGGTTCATCTGCGACCCTATCTGGCCACTCGCATGCCTTCCTATGGGATGGAGAATCTCACTCATCTGGTTGAGAACCTTGGCCTGGCCGATAGCGATCCGAATCTCCCTGAAGTAGATGTCGGCGGTGGTCAGCCTCATCATCGCAGTCACCATGGACGTCGCCTCATGGGTGTGAACGCCTTCAACTGCGTCAATTGTCACGGTTTGATGGGACAAAGCTCATTGGGGATGCCGGCACTGGATCTGGCGACTTCAGTAGAGCGTCTTCAGCCGGCCTGGTTCAAGAAGTTCATGCTCGATCCGGAAGGCTTCCGACCGCAGACTCTGATGCCCTCATTCTTCGAGGAGCGAAAAAGTACGATTACGGAGGTCCTGGGTGGCGACGCAGACAAGCAGATCGAGGCGATCTGGATCTATCTGAAGGAGCTGGACCAGACTCGGCTTCCGGAAGGGATGGAAGCAGATCGTGCCTTCGAGATCACACCGCAAGAGAGACCGGTGCTCCTGCGAACCTTCATGAAGGGCGTCGGGACTCACGCTATCGCGGTTGGCTATCCTGAGGGAATCCACGCCGCCTTCGACGCCTTGAGGGTGCGCTTCGCCCTGGCCTGGCGGGGCCGGTTCCTGGACGCCGAGTCGACTTGGGCGAATCGCTATACACCATTCACGTCACCGCTGAGCTCAGATCAGGTAGATCTGAGCGTCGGAATGCCTTTCGCCCGACTGCAGACCCCTCAAAGCCTCTGGCCTCAGGTCACCGGGTCCGAGGCGGACTACAGGATGGGAGGCTACCGAGTAGGAGCTGACGGGACTCCGCTGTTTTTCTATTCCTTCAAGGGCCTCGCCATAGAGGAACGGATGGCTCCAACCAAAGCCGACTCGACTTTGCAATCGGTCTCCCAGACGCCGTGGCTGAAACGCACGCTGGAGCTGAGAGGGCGATCGGACTCCATCTGGTTTCGGGCCCTGAGGGCTCCCCGGATCCAAGATCGGGGTGATGGAGTCTACGCTTCTCGAGAGCTGAAGATCCGTTTGAGATCTGACCGTGCCGTGTCGCCGCTGCTGAGACGCTCCGGCTCTCAAATGGAAGTTCTGCTTCCAGTGCGTTTCCGCAGAGACCGGGCCAGGGTCGAGTTGGAGCTGACATGGTGAGATCTCTCCTGGTGGCGCTGCTTGGGATCTTCGCCTTGCCCGCTGTGCTGGCGGGCGAGGAAGAATACTACCGGATAATTACACTCCCCACTCCCGAGGGACTTCCCTTCGAAGTCAGCGGGCTCGAGACCCTCAGAACTGGCGCCCTCGCAGTCGCTATCCGGAGAGGCGAGGTATGGCTGATCACGAACCCCTATCAGGATCCTCCCGGCAAGCTTCGGCTGAAGCGCATCGCCTCCGCCCTGCATGAGCCTCTGGGTCTCCTCCAGCATGGCGATTCCCTCTACCTGGCGCAGCGCAGCGAGCTGACCCGCATGCGCGATCAAAATGATGATGGGGTCATGGATGAGTACCGCACTCTATACAATGGCTGGGGTATTACGGGAAACTACCACGAGTATGCCTACGGGCCCAAGGTCGATAGCCAAGGTAATTTCTGGGTGACCCTGAATTCGACAATCGGGGACAAGGCGACCCGCAATGAGGCCTGGCGAGGTTGGGGGCTGAAGGTCACCCCCGAAGGGAAGATGTTTCCCGTCAGCGCTGGAATGCGTTCTCCCAGTGGGTTGGGTCTGAACGCCGACGGTGCGGTATTCTTTACCGATCAGCAGGGCAACTGGATCGGCACCTGCACCCTCAACCACATGCAGGAAGGGGATTTCTTCGGTCACGTCGACTCCCTGAAGTTTTGCAGCCTGCCTGGCTCACCCATCCAGTGTCCCGACAAGATCCCCTCGGGCATCCCGATACTAGAGGCCCGTAAGCAGCTGCCGATCCTGAAACTGCCAGCTGTGTGGTTTCCCTACAACAAAGTGGCGCGGAGCACGACCGATATCGTCTGTGATCAAAGCGGCGGCAGGTTCGGTCCCTTTGAGGACCAGCTCTTCATCGGCGATTTCACCATGGCCCTGATCTCGAGGGTCTACCTGGAGAAGGTCGGAGGCGAGTACCAGGGGGCCTGCTTTCCATTCAGAAAAGGTTTCCAGTCGGCTGTCGTCCGCCTGGCCTGGGGCATCGATGGGTCTCTCTTCGTGGGAGAAACGAATCGTGGCTGGAACTCGATCGGCAATCGTTCCTTCGGTCTGCAGCGTTTGGTTTGGACCGGAAAGGTGCCGTTCGAAGTAAAGGAAATGAGGGCGATGAAGGATGGGTTCGAACTCGTATTCACGAAGCCCATCGATCGAAACCGCGGGAGTGATCCCCGGTCGTATCGCATGACCAGCTACACTTATCTGTATCACCCCGACTACGGCAGCCCCGAGATCGAAACTCAGACACCGAAGATTCGAACGGCATCGGTTGCCGCATCAGGCCGGCGTGTCCGTCTCGTGATCGACGGCCTGCGGGAAGGATACGTGCACGAATTGCAGCTGCCCGGAGTGATGTCGGAAGCAGGGAGGCCTCTTTTGCACGACCGCGCTTACTACACACTCAACCAGATTCCCAAATGAATTCCAAGAAGTCAGGTGACCGTTTGTTGTTTTGAACGTCCGATTCCTGGAACCAGCTCCAGGAGCGAAAGGGGAACCACCTATGTCCGAGTCTTTGCGTCTATTGTCAGTTGGAGCACACCCTGCAGATATCTTTGACCAGAGCGGCGGAACCATGGCCCATCACAGCAGCCGGGGTGACTACGTGGGGTGCGTGGTTCTCACGCATGGTGCCCGTATCCACGATGCTGTGATCAGTGATTCCATGCAGAAGCGGGATCAGGTCCCGGATGCTCTCGAGCTGAACAGGCTCATAGATGAGCGCAGCGACGTCAAAGCCGAGGAAGTCCGCCGTGCCTGCGGCTTGCTTGGAGTCGAGGATTTGCATTTTATGGGGATGGATGACGGGGTGCTGCTGGTAACAACCGAGAACGTCCGTAGCCTGGCACGACTGCTTCGGGAACTCCGCCCGGATGTAGTGTTGACTCATTTCCCCAAAGAGGCAGACGGCCTGACCAATCCACACGCGGTTGGCGGACAGATTGCCATGCACGCGATCCAGTTTGCGGCCGGCGTCGATCCTGGAGACCGCAATCCCCCTCACAAGGTCGCCCAGGTTTTCTTTTTTGGGACGGGAGCCGCCGCCATACCCATGCAGGTCTGGGATTCGGAAGGTGGTTACTACAACGATGTCTTCATTGACATTACCGACGTGGTGGAGAAGAAGCTGGCCGCTCTGGATTGCCTTGTGAGCCAGGGCTACGGTGGAGCTTATGCTCGGAAGCGAATCGAAGCCAGCGATGGGGCCTTCGGGATTGCGGGCGGTGTCGCGTATGCAGAAGGGTTTATCTCATTGAAGGCTGAAACGCACTACTATCTCCCGGTGACGGAGAGGGCACTCATAGATGCCCGAGCCTCCGATCACGAACTCTTGTCGGCCCGGTCTTACCGGGTTGCGGTCGATTGAGATGAAGGGCGCCAAGAAACAAGATACAAACAAGTTCCAAGCACCAGATTTTAAACGCTGTGACGGTGGCTACGAGGTACGATTCTATCAGTCTGTCTGGCCTTCAGCTTCTCCACCTTCGCCCTCGTGGCCTTTACCTTCATGGCCTTCGCCTTCCATTGTTCCTTCTGCCGCTTCACCTTCTGTTTCTGCTGCTGCTCCGACTGCGGCTCCAGAGGCCTCGCTTGCAGCGGCAGGCGCCACTGCTTCCAAGGCGGGTCCTGGGGCTGCTGGTTCCTCGCCAGCACCACATCCGGTCATGGACAGAATCAAGACAAAGACGCCAAGCAAAGCTAGGCTTTCGAGGGTTTTTGATCGCATGACAAGCTCCCTAAGTGTGAATAGATCTGGCCACCTGTTGAGTATCTGGTTTGCCCGGTAGTCGCGTCAATAAACAAAGGGAGACGGTTGCCGCAGCAAGGGCGAAGATGAAGCTGGCGGAAAAGCCGAACCGGTCGGTCAGAGCGCCGTGCAGGGCAGGGCCGGCGCTGCTGATGGGGCCGACCAGGGTGAGCAGGGAAAGGGTTCTCGCGCCCAAGGAGGCGGATGAGATACTCACGGCGTAGTTGGGGAATTAGGCTCCTCCCAGCTCGCCTGCTCCCATCAGTCCGAAGGCCATGAGATAAGCGTACCCGGGGACACTCCAGCCCCACACGATCGCAGCTGCCAGGAGGAATGCCGTGGTGAGCAAGGGGGCCCGAATTCCCTTTTTCATCGCGATCATACCCAGAAGATATCCTCCGGCGGACTTGAACCCGAATCGCAAGGCCATGATGATCCCGGAGAACTGCTTGGGATCGCCCCCCAGCACCACTCGACTGTATAGCGAGAGATTCGGCATGGCGCCGATGGTCAGATGCCAGAAGAAGTAGGCAAATCACAGAAATCTGAGCGTTCGCGATTGGACAAAGGATCTTACCGAGCTAACCAGGTACCTGGCGAAGGACTCTCTACGCTCCTCTTCGATTGGCTCGAGCCGATAGAGCCGGCTCAGCAGAGCGACGCCCGCCACGGAGGGTGCACCGATCAGATAGAGGTAGGCGAAGTCGTAAGGATAGGCCAGCGAGAAGATTCCTCCGTTGAGCACGAATTGAGCCCAGAGGGAACCCAGGACCGCATCAATAGGACCAAGAGTGAAAGTCCACTTCATCGCTCGGGCTCGACCCTCTGCGGTTGTTCCTCTTCTCAGACACTGGTACTTGAACACCTGGGAAGTCGAACCTGAGAAGCCCTGGATCAGCCCTTGGCCGATCACGGCCAGGAGACGTACCGGATCGCTGAAGGGATAGATTAGGGAAAATCCGACTACGGCTAGCAGTACAGCCGTCACCAAATTGGCGACGACGGCGGTCGCCCAGACCAGCCGATGGGGCACGATCCAAGAGAGGACGAAGGGCATGATTTCGCCCAGCAAATAGGCGGATGCGGGCAGGTTGGAGACGGTTGCGCTGGCCCCAAGTTGGTCACAGAGTGCCGCTTGAACCACTCCGATGTAGATAACGGGTACGACAAAGTAGATCAGCAGATTCGAAACACCAAAAATCAGCCCGTTCCGGCGGTCGATGGCGGCACTAGTGAAGTTGGGCAGTCCGGGCACAGCTTGGTCTCTTTCGTTTCCTGGTGTCATTCCTGCCCGCTACGAATCGCTTTGGAAATCGCCTCCGCCCGCTGAATATAGCGTTGGAAGTGGAGGTTCCACAAGCCGGCGACGGATCATTCGAGAAAGAAACTTCGGGTCCGGCGTAGCGGTGGGCTCCAGGCCGCCGTCCGAGCCAAAGGCTCGAAAGAGTACTTCGGCCTGGAGGCCAAAGCTACGTTTTCCAATGAAGTTTCAGCTTAGTAATGCCCCCAGCCGCGCTGGATCATTCAGAAGGATACTTCAGATTGGAAAATCCTCGTTTGGGTCCTTGGTCAGGACCCCTCCTTGGCAGTCACGGCTCTGTCACTGGCGGTTCTTCAGGATTGCCTCGCCATTCGAAGTTCCCGTCGGAACCGTTCGCCGCACTTTCCCGGGAGCAGAGACGTGCGACGTTCAGACGTTTCGACGTGCGACGTATTCTTGAAGTTTCAGCTCAGTCCTGCCCCAGTCCGGGGAGGGGACTTTGACATGGTGTGACATTCTTCCTATACTCCGGCCAGCAATCGGTTGAAGCATTCATCGGGAGGCTTTTCGGTTGAAAGCAACGCTGCTCCCTTTTCCCCAGAAAGAGTCCCTGCTGAAGATACTAGTGGAGGGAGAAGCCGTCCTTTTGGGAGAGAAGGTCAGGCTCCAATACGGGCTCCGGACACCTATCTTCATCGATCTGCGTTCTCGTTTGTTTCAGCATCCCCAGATGTTCCGGTCCCTGGCCTCCAGTTTTGCTCACGTGATCGGTCGCTGCTCCGGACCGGCTCAGCCTCAACAAGTGATCGGAGTGCCTGATACGGGCATCCCTTTGGCGACAGCTACCTCCCTGGAGAGCATTAACCAGAATCAGGCCCATCCAATCACGTTGTCCGTCCTGCGAAAGCATCCCCGAGTCTATCCCCGAGAGATCGTCTCCCACTTCCTGGGAGAGCCAGATTCTTCCTGCCAGACCAACCTGATCGACGATGTTATTGCTTCCGGCAGAAGCCTGAAGGCGGCGGTCGAGCGGCTGCGTGAGGCAGATGTGCAGGTGGATCGAATCATCGTGTGCGTGGATCGAGAAGAGGGCGGCGTCGAGGCGATCGCCGATCTCGAGGTGCCCGTCTACGCTCTATACAGCCTCAGTGAAATCCTGGATCTGTGTCCTCAGAACGAGCAACAGAAAGCCCGTGTGCCCCCCCCTGGCTCGGTTCAAGCTTGAATCGAGCGAAGGCGTTCGAGATCTTTCGGGGTATTCACGTTAAAGAAGGAACTGTCGGGAATTCCCCGGTCAGGAGTGGTAAGAAGGTGTATCCTCAGCTGCTGAACTTCCAGGATCGACTCTACCCGTCGAACCCCTTGGGATAGCAGCTGATCTATGGATCCTAGACAGTTCCGAGAGTAATAGGCGCAGAGAAGATGTTTGCGACCCAGCCCATCCCTTGGAACCACCACGTCGAAGCGTTCGGATTTTTCCGCCAGGGCTTCGTAGAGGTCAGGACTGACCAGTGGGGTGTCGCAGGGAAGAAAGTAGTTGTGCTCCGAGTCCGAGGCAGCCAGGGCAGTTGCCAGTCCTGCCAGTGGACCCCCATTGGGGATCCGATCGACAAGAATCGGAACCGATAGGTGAGTGAATCTCTCCGGCACGTCGGTCACGACTCTCACGGGTAGAGCCAGCTCCTGCAAGGTGGACACTGCGCGAGAGACAAAATCCATCCCTTTGTAGGACAAGAGCGCCTTGTCGCTTCCCATCCGGGAGCTCCGTCCTCCTGCCAGAACGAATCCTTGTCCTTTCAATTTGCTCCTCAAGAGATGTGATCTGCCGCAGACCTCTCAGATGGGGGCTTTCTGTATAATGACGCTGGAATTATATGCTACTCCGAGAAACGCTGAAGGTACTGTCGGCGAAGGTAGCCCGGCGGCTCTTCGCCTATCCAGGCGTCAGGCTAGGCTGCATTCTGTGGCTGGGTTGGCTCAGCTGCGCTGCAGCCACGGCGCAAGCTCTGGAGCCATCTCCGCCCCAGCAGGTCGGAATGTCGGGGGAAAGACTGAAGCGCCTTGACGAGGTGATCCGGGGCGCCATCGACAATGAAGAAATCCCCGGAGCCGTGGTGTTGGTGGCCCGTGAAGGTCGAGTCGTCTACCGCAAGGCCTTTGGGGATCGAGCTCTGGTTCCAGCCAAGAAGCCCATGCTGATCAACACGATCTTCGATGTGGCTTCTTTGACCAAAGTTCTGGTCACAGCCCCCAGCATCATGATCCTGGTAGAGGAGGGAAGGCTCTCGCTGACTGATCGTGTCTCGAAGTACCTGCCGCGCTTCTCCCAGTATGGAAAGCATCGAGTCACGGTCCTTCAACTCCTGACCCACTACTCCGGGCTCCGACCCACTCTGAAAGGGAATTCGACGTGGTCCGGTTACGACGAGGCGCTACGGTTGGCCTTGCGTGAGCAGCTGGTAAGCTCTCCGGGAAAAAAATTCATCTACAGTGACATCAACTATATGGTTCTAGGCGAGCTGGTACAGAAAATCTCCGAGAAATCCTTGGACGAGTTTGCTCAGGAAAGAATCTTTGGCCCCCTGGGAATGGAAGATACTCAGTTCAGCCCTGAGCCGGAATTGATGGAGCAGATAGCGCCGACCGAGATGCGGGAGGGGAAGATGCTTCAGGGAATCGTCCACGATCCCAGGGCTTTCCGCATGGGAGGCTGCGCCGGCCATGCGGGAGTCTTCTCCACCGTCGATGACACCGCCAGGTTTGCCCAGATGATTCTCGATGGCGGAGCCTACCGTGGAAAGCGGGTGCTTTCTCCCCTCTCCGTAATGCAGATGACGTCGCCCCAGTCCCCTCCCTCCGAGGAGAGCCTACGAGGGCTCGGATTCGACATCGGCAGTCCCTTCAGTACCCCAAGGGGTGATCTCTTTCCCAGAGGCTCCTTCGGCCACACCGGTTTTACGGGGACCTCGCTCTGGATCGATCCCTTCACCAAGACCTTCGTCATCCTCTTCACAAACCGTGTTCACCCTCGCGGGAAAGGGAATGCGGTCGCCCTGAGGAAGAGGGTCGCGGCGGTCGCTGCCGCCTCGATCGTTGACAAGATTCCTAGTGTGTTACGGTGGCAGTGAACAGTAAGACCGTGAGGAGTTAGGAATCGTGGGGTAGAAAATAGTACGTCTGGACGAAGAGGGATAATGAGTCGTGGCAGGGAAGTACCGAGAAATGCTTGGGCACGCTGATTCTTTCAGAGATTTAGTGGTTTATCAGAAGACAAGGTGGGTTGCGCGAGAGATTTTCTTCGTCTCACGGACTTTTCCAAAGGCGGAAGCATCCGCTCTGACTGATCAAGTCAGACGTTCCTCTCGCTCTATGGGTGCACAGATTGCTGAAGCCTGGGCGAAGCGGCCCTACAGAAGCACTTCGTCACCAAACTGGTCGATGCGGACTCTGAGCGGCTCGAAACGCAACACTGGCTCGAAATAGCTGAGGACTGTTCCTATCTTGACCCGGAGCAGGTCCGGTGCCTACTCACTAAACTTTCGGAGCTCGGCCGCATGTTGCACTCGATGATTGCGAAAGCCGGCAGTTTCTGCGCGGAGGGTCCTGATAGGGTACGCGAAGCGTCAGCAATCTACTTCCCAAGCCCCGACCAAGGATTATCGTCTCCCACTCCCTTCCCTGTTCACGGATAATCACTGCTCACTCACCCACTGGTCCTACACACGAGAATCACGAAGACGCAGTATTCTCACGACGACGGCTTCATTCGCCGGGGGGAGACGGTACTGGCTGAGCCCGGAGGGTTGTACCCAACGCCCCTGCTCCAACTTCGGCCGGGTGCAAAGGCGACAAAGGAAGAAATGAATCTGAACCTCACGTTCGGGATAAGAGTAGTCCTGGACCAGGAGCAGCTCGGGGCGCTCAGGTCTAACGCCCACTTCTTCTTCCAACTCCCGTTTCAAGGCGGCCACCGGGGTCTCTCCCTGCTCCAGCTTGCCCCCCGGAAACTCCCAGTAATCTTGAAGCGAGTCCCGAGTCTGACGGCGCTGGATCCAGACCGAGTCGTCAGCCCAGAGAATCCCGACTGCCACCTTGACTAAAGGCACGAACTGAGCCTTCCCCGAGTGTCAGCCAATACAGTACACTGCTCACTGCTCACTGACCCACTACTCAACCAAGCAGCCCCACTTGCCCGTGATAGAAGGCGCCCGCGACCGCGCCGGTCAGCAGGGTCGCCAGGGTGGCGGCCCAGAAGGCACGCCAGCTCAATTTCGCCAGATCGTCCCTCCGGTCTGGCGCCAGGGCCGCAAGACCTCCGACGAAAATAGCCACCGAAGCTACGTGTGTGAAGCCGCAGAGGGAATAGCTCAGGATCAGGAGTCCACGTGGCGATATGGATCCCGCCTCAACCAACTTGGCCAGATCCTGGTACGCAACCACCTCGGTCAGTATCCACCGTTCACCGATAAGGTGAGCCGCATGGGACCACTCCTCTGGGGAGAGACCGAGGCAAAGGATGAGAGGATAGGCCAGGACCTCCAGGAGCGCTCTCAGCGTCAGCGAGACCTCCACTCCGAACAGCTGATTGGCGATCCAGGAGGAACTTCCTCCCAGTATCAGGTCCAGTAGTTCTACCAGACCCAGCATGCCGATCAGAAGGGCACCAACGCCTACAGCGAGACGGACCCCTTCTCCTGCGCCCCAAATGATGCTTCCCATCCAGTGCTCTGTCTTTATGTATTTCTCCATTGGAGGCACTCGGTTCATGGTCTCCGGTTCGGCATCTTCGGGAACCAGAATCTTTGCCATCACGACTGCCGCCGGAATGGAGAGAACAGACGCCGAGATGAGGTGGCCTGCAATAAAGGGGAAGACCTCGTTGAGCAGGGCCACATAGAAAGCGAGTACAGTGCTGGCGATGGTGGAGAAGCCTGCCGTCAGAACCATCATCAGCTCGGATCGGGTCATCCTCTGGATGAAGGGACGGACGATCAGAGCTGACTCCACGCCAACGAATATGTTGCTGGCCGTGGCGAGCGCCTCGGCGCCGCTCAAATGAAATCCTCTGTGCACTCCCCGAGCGGTCCAGCGCACAACCGCGGGCAGCAAGCCCAGATGATACAGCCAGCTGGTTACCACAGAGAAGAATACGACGGCAGGAAGAACCTGAAAGGCGAGGATAAAGCCGATTCCTCCAGCCTGTTCCGAACCGGCAGCAAGCGGCCCGAAGAGGAACCGAGACCCTTCTCCGGAAGCGGTCATAAGACCCGTCACAGCCCGATTAAGGACAAGCAAAACCGATCGAAACATCGGCCACAGGAAGATAATCAAACCCAGGCCGGCCATCGAAGCCAGCGCCAGGACGACGGTCCTCCAGGGAATCCTACGCCGATCGGTCGAAGTAAGCCAAGCCAGTAGGAGTAGTACCAGACAACCGGCTAGTGAGTAGAGGTTGTACCAAGACATGTAGTTTCAGTGAGCAGTGAACCGTGAATACAGTCCTTTAGGGGTAACTGGTGATTCGATCTCCTCCCGATCACCAAGGATTGTTACTACCACAGGCGATTCCTTGAATTATTACCTCACTGCTCACTGATTCTTCTCCCTGTAAGTAACAGTAGCCGTTCCTTCCTCTCCGTCAGCGGGTGTAGTGAAGTAGATTTGGAGAAACTTACCCCCTCCTTCTAATACCAGACTTGCCATCCTCGGCCGTATGTTTCGGCTCTTGGGCACGAGGCCTGCCTTCGCCGACTCCTTTTCGTAAAAGTCCAGAATGTCTTTGGTTGGCTTTTTGCTTGGATAGGAGAAGGCCCCCATGGAGGTGGTGCCCTCCGTACTCGACATGAGCTGCTTAACGACCACGCCGGGCAGTCTCGGAACCCAGGCGGGGGTCCCTCCCGCATTTTCTCCAATCTTGAGGGTACGATCACCGCTTTTCATCTCGACAGTTCCAGCGTCGTCTGTTTTGAGCTTGAAAGTCTCGGGTCCGTCCTCTCCCTCGAATACGGCGGAGAGGTTGCCCTCCTTGATTCTGTCCAGATCTAGTTCGATGGTCTTGTTGGAGGACTTTTGGCGGATCTTGATCGTGTTGTTGGGCTCGTCGATCGAGATGACTTCCAGGTCAGGATTCATCGTGGTTATCACTTTCGTGATTGCGAGCGCCGGGTTGCCCTCCATGTCGCCGGCAACATCCTTGACCTTGTTCCAGAGGAAATACATTCCGCCAACGACTACTATGCCTATCAGCAGAAAGAACGCAAAGACACCGATGATGACCCAAAGTACAACGTTGGACTTCTTCTTGGCCGGCGGAACCGATCCGGGTGCGGGCGGTGCCGTTGTTGCCATGACTACCTTCTGTTTTTTCTAGTGACGACCCTGTGGCGCAATCTTTCCTTCACCCGCTCTCAATGTCAACTCCTCTCCGCACTCTCTGGGGGAGAAGAGACGTGCGACGTTCAGACGAACTCTCGACCGCCTGGAAGTAGATGCTTTCGATCCGCTCCCGGTCGACATCCTGGCTCGAGGCGTCGAACACAATTGATCCGCGGTGCTGAATGAGAACCCGATCACACAGCTCCAGCCCTTCGCTCAAGTTGTGAGTGATCAACAAAACGGTACGGGCCTGATCTTTGAGTCGGCGCAAGACATCAGTCAGGAGCCGACAGCCCTGCCGATCGAGTCCGACATAGGGTTCATCGAGTAGGAGGAGGTAGGGATCATGAAGGAGGGCTCGCGCCAAGGTCAGACGCTGCTTCATTCCGCGTGAGTATCCTCGAACGAGATTGTCCCCTGACTCGCTCAGCCCCATCATCGTCAGCGACTCAGTTGCCTTATGGCCGATCTGGGAGAGACCGTACAGACGTCCGTAGAAGGCTAGATTTTCGCGCCCGGTCATCTCGTTATAGAGCAGACTCTGATGGGATACATAGCCTACCCGATGCCGGCTTGGGTCGCTCCCGTCGGGAAAGAAGGAGACCTTCCCATTTGTGGGGCTGGTCAAGGAGGCGAGGACTCTCAGCAGAGTAGTCTTCCCCGCGCCGTTGGGGCCGAAAATCGCCACGAATTCGCCTGCCGAAATCTCGAGATCTATCTTCGAAAGTGCAGATAGAGTTCCGAACTTCTTGGTGAGTTTCTCGAGGACGAGAAGCGGTTTCGAGGCGGGGTGGGATGACGTCACTTCTTCTTCATTTTGGGGCGCTTCTGGGGGCCGAGCTGTTCCAACCGGTCGAAGACTCCGACGGCCAGCTGCTCGAAATCCGATTTGAGTTGTTCGTAGTCTTCCTGAGACAGCTTGCCCATCCGGTAGTCCATTTCGATGTCTTTCAGATTGGCTACCAGATTTTCCTTTTCCTCCAGGACCTGCTCCCGATCTGCATTTCGTGGATCTTTCCGGATGTCCTCCTCGGGTTCCGCAAAGAGGGGATAGGCCACATAGAGCACCACTCCGATAAATAAGATGGGCGCGATCAGCTGTTCCATTGTTTTTCTAGCGCACGGACCGACTGGCCTGCACCGTCAGGGGGCGCTTACCAGTCCTTGAGTTCCTGGTCGAGTAGTTTACGATACTTCTCGCTGATCCCAGCTGACTTCCTATCGGTCTCCGGAGACTCCTCCTGGGCGGGCTTCAGCCTCTTGGCCATAGCCACCACGAAAAGAGTTCCGAAGCCTGTAACCACAAAGGGTAGGATCCAGCCCACGATATTGAAGCCTTCCGCCTTGGGGGCGCCGAGCACCTGAGCTCCGTATTTTTCTTCATAGAGAGCGAAGACTTTCGCCTCAGAGGTGCCCTCTGCGACCAGCTTTCTAACCTCCTGGCTGACTGTTATGGCATTGGGGCAGCCACAGCTTCGAACCAGGAGATTGGCACAGCCGCACTGACAGACAAGATTCCCGGTAATCCGGGATACCTTTTCATCCTCGGAGAGTTCCGGTTCCTGGGCCCACAGGGTAGCGCAGGCGCACCAGACGAACAGGGCACTCAGTGTACTAAGCCGCTTCATCTCGGGCAACTTTCCTATTCCGGAGCGCAGTCACCTTGGAGGCGGACTTCTTGTCGGGAAAGAAGAGGAAGATTCCTCCGCACGCCATGATGCCGATGCCGATCCAGATCAGTTGCACCAGCGGATTGATGAAGACGTGAAAAGTGGCTTGGGTCAGTTTCTCATCGAAGCTCGACAGGACAACGTAGAGGTCGTCTCTCAGTGTGGAGCGAATCGCTACCTCAGTCATGGGCTGCTCGCTCTTGTGGTGAAAGTGCTTCTGGGGAAACAGTTTTCCCGTTTCCTCGCCGTTCTGGAAAACCTGCAGACGGGCGAATACGACATCCTTTTCCGGATCCGATCTCTGCACCATCTCTAGAAATGTGAGGGTGTAGTGACGCAGCTCGAACTGCTCTCCCTGCTTGAGGGTGACGAGCTTTTCAACGCTGAAAAAGGAGCTGGAGATGATGCCAACGAAGGCCATCGCGACGCCGAAGTGAACGATGAAGCCCCCGTAGCGACGCTTGTTCATAAGCGTAAGGTCTTTGAGGGCCACCAGAAAGTGGGTGGGTCTGATCACCTGTCGAGCACGAGCACCCTTATAGAACTCAAAGAAGATGCTCAGGACTACGAAGCCGGCGGCCGAGTAGAAGAGCAGGGGCGCCAAAAGTCGGACACCCAGGCCAAGCGCTATCAGTCCAGCAAGTAAGCCGCCGCCCAAGGGGAAGAGAAAGTTTCTACGAAAATTCTTGGCTGTGGCTTTGCGCCACGCAATCAAAGGACAGATGCCCGTGAGTGTAAGCAGGGCCAATCCCAGAGGCAAGGTGACTTTGTTGAAGAACGGAGGACCCACGGTAATCTTCTCACCCCGAACCCACTCGGAAATAATTGGGAAAACAGTTCCCCAGAAAATAGCAAAGCAGATGGAGACGAAAAGGAGATTGTTGAGCAAGAAAGTCGCTTCGCGAGATAGGAAGGACTGCATCCTCTGCTCGCTTTTCAGTTGATCCGAGCGGTAGAAGATCCAGAAAAGACCGAAGGAGGTACTGGAGGCGAGGAAGACCACAAAAAGAGGTCCCAGGTTCGAGAGGGCAAAGGAGTGCACCGAGGAAATCACACCGCTTCGGGTCACGAAAGTGCCGAAGATCGAGAGCTCGAAGGCCACCAGGATGAGAATGAAGTTCCACATCTTCAGCATGCCCTTCTTTTCGGTGATCATGACCGAATGAAGGAAAGCCGAGGCGAAGAACCAGGGCATGAAGGAGGCATTTTCGACCGGATCCCAGGCCCAGTATCCGCCCCAACCGAGCTCTTCGTATGCCCACGTCCCTCCCAGGGTGAAGCCGACTGTCAGGAAGACCCAACTGACCAGTGTCCAGCGGCGGGTGCTCCTGATCCACGAAGTGTCCAGTCGACCACTCATCAAAGCGGCCATGGCGAAGGCGAAAGGAACGGTCATTCCCACATAGCCCAGATACAGAATGGGAGGATGGATGATCATGTAGAAATTCTGCAGCAGCGGGTTCAGACCCTGCCCGTCTGCAGGAGCCACCGGAAGCGTATCGAAGGGATTGGTGGCAAAGGTCAGAAGAATCATGAAAAAGGTCAGGGCGCCCGACAGCACCACGGTGACGTAAGGCATCAAGTGGCGGTTCTTGTGGCGGTTCTGAAGCACCGCGATCATTGCGAACGAGGAGAGCACCAGTGCCCACAACAACAGGCTGCCAGCCTGTCCTCCCCAGAAAGCGGTGAATTTGTAGACCGTGGGAATGTCTCTGGCACTATAGCTGGCCACATATTCAACCTGATACTGATCGGTGAGGAAGAGCCAGCACAGACTCACGGAAGCAACCAGCACTGTGACGAAATTTCCGACGACGCTGTTTTCAGCACTGCGCACCAGAGGCAGGTTGCCGCGGTATCCGCCCAGCGAGGCAGCGACAGTCCCATAGATACAGAGGAGGAAACAAGCAATCAGGCAATAGTGACCCAGTTCAATCATCTGGCGTCAATTTACCCTTTGGGCTACTGGGATCTCTTCCGAATGCGCTTCGCCTTTGCTCTCATACTTGGAGGGGCACTTGGCGAGCAGAGTGGTGGCATGAAACCGCTTCTGGCCAGAATGGTATGAGCCTTCCACGACGACTTCGGCGTGGTCCTTGAAAGTGTCTGGAATGAGGCCCTGGTACACTACGGGTAGGCTGCCCTCGCTGTTCTTCTCGGAAACCACGAACTCGACCTGGGACAACTGCTGATCAAGGTGGATCGTCCCAGGTGAGACGTAGCCACTGACGCGAATTCCCTCGCCAGACAGTTCGGATTCCTTCTGCATCAGTTCAGAGACACTGTAGTAGTAGATCATCGAGTCATTGATACCACTGAACATGAGGTAGCAAATGGCTCCTACGATCAGACTACCGGCGATGAGGAACTTTGGGGCGGGCATGTCCTTATTGTAGCAAGTTCTCCCGGTTGATAGAAAGAGCCCTGCTGAAGGGTTCTGCTCGCGTGCCAGGAAAGAATCTTCCCTTCGAAATTTGCTTGTTCGATATTCTGCGGTTAATCATTTATCGGTTGCCTTCTCCAGAGCAGGGAAGGCTAAATCACAAACCGAAAAACGCCGAACATGCGAAGGCCAAAGTCTCCCTCCGGCCTTCGAAGTGTTTTCCCGAGGGTCTTATCCCGTAACTCACACCCGATAAGACCCGATCTGCTTCAGCGACTCCTCGATCAGAGCCTCGTCGTCTTCCTTGGTTAGATTCTTCCCGATCAGCTTGGACGCAATCAGGTGAGAGAGGTCGGCCACGTCGCTGCGAATCTGCGAAATTGCCTTCTCTGTTTCCAACTGGATCTGCTTTTCAGAATTACTCAGGATCGAATCAGCCTCGGTCTTCGCCTTCTCCCTTAGCTCCGCCTTGAGCCTTTCCGCCTCCGTTCTACTCTTGGAGACGATAGACTGGGCTTCCGCCCGAGCTTCGGAAAGAATCTCCTTCGACTTCTGCTGCAGCTGTTCCAACTCCTGCTTTGCCTTCTCGGCATCGTCCAGGGACTGTCTAATCATCTCCTGGCGCTGGTCGAGTACGGCCAGAAGAGGCTTCCAGGCAAATTTCGCCAACAGGCCCAGAAGGACCAGGAAGGTCAGAATGGTCCAGAGAAACAATCCCGGATCCGGCTGGACCAGGGGGTTATCCATAACGCACTCCGCTCAATTCGAATGAATGAAGGTGAGTTTCAATGTCAGTCTTCATTTCATCAGTACTATCAGAAGCACAAAGACCTCTGCCAGGATGGCGACGCCTTCCAGGAGGAAGAGAGGCAGGTTCACGGCAGCCGTGATCTTGTCGGCAGCCGCAGGTTGCCGAGCGATACTTTCAGCTGCGGCTGCGGTGAATCGCCCGATTCCCATTCCGGCGCCAATAACAATCAATCCAAGGCCTATGGCCGCTCCAAAATAATGCAGGACTTCCATTTAGGGTAACCTCCGTTTTCGGTCAGTGATGAACGTTCACTGACATTCCAATAAATACTGCTGTCAGCAAGGTAAATACATACGCTTGAACCAGCACAACGATGATCTCTAGAGCAGAGATTCCTACAGCCAGGGGTACAGAAACCGCGAGGCCGACGCCCACGCCGGCAGCGGCGCTATCGAACAGTTCACTGAAGATAAACACGAAGGAGAGGATGGACAAGATCGCGATGTGTCCCCCCGTCATGTTCGCCGCCAGCCGCATAGTCAGGGCAAAGGGCTTGACCAGCATCCCCATGAGCTCGATGGGGATCAGGAGAATATAGACGGGCCAGGCGAGTCCCGAGGGCACCAGATTCTTCCAGTGTTTGATGAATCCGTGAGCCTTCGTCCCGGCCGCAATGATTGACAAGAAGGTGATCGTCGCCAAAGCGGCGGTCACGTTGAAGTTCGCAGTAGCGGTCGTCCCTCCGTGAAGCATATGGTTGAGGAAGGAATCATGATCCGTGTGCAGGACGAAGCGGTCGAGGACTCCGATCAGGTCGAAAATAGGGATCAACCCCAGCACGTTCGCCGTGAGAATGAAGAAAAAGAAGGTCAGGATCAAAGGGGTCCAGGTGTTCACGAATTTCCTGCCCACATTGGGAAGCACGATTGAGTCGCGTATGAACTGCACTACGGCTTCGAGGGCGTTCATGAAGCCGGTGGGTATGGGTCGGTCCTGCTTCAGGTATTTGCGCGTGGCCCAGGTGACGAGCACAAAGAGGAGGGACGCCGCAATCCAGAGCATCAAGACATGCTTGGTGACGGAAAAGTTGATTCCAAAGAGGGTAGGTAGTTCAATGATGGGGTGGTGTACCGAGGTATTGGAGACGTGTCCAATGATGACTTCTCCGGCATCGAATCCCCCGTATTTTTCGCCTGTTTCAACTATCATTCCTGATTCTTTGTGACTCGCCTCTCAGGCATCCCTGAAAATAGCTCGCAAATGCAGGGCTTCGGCCAAATGAAGTCCGATGAAATAGGTCGTGAAACTTATCGCAAACGGGATCGCCTTGAATGAAAACCACCCTACGATCAGAGCAACATAGACGCCGTAGATTACCATTTTTCCCAAGAGCGCCTTCGTCATGAACGCGGTTAGCTGAGACGGTTCTGTCCGATAGATCCTTCTCACCATCAAGGCGCTTCCAATTGCCAACAGCAGCGGCGCGATCATTCCCAGGAAGATTTCCACCCCCAGCTGGGGAGCGAAGACCCATGAGGCCAGAGGCCAGGAAGCCACGCAAAGCACGATAATATACCAGAAGAAATTCATGGCTTAAAGACCGTCTTCGCCAATTCGTAGAATCCGACGATCAGGCCCAGGATCAATCCCCCTAGGAAGAACCCCGGGAAGGTGTCTCTCCACTGATCGATCAGGTATCCGAGTCCACCCAGAAGGAGAATCGAACCTATCAGAGTGTAGCCCGCCATCATAGCCGGTCCGGACCGGCGGAGGTTCGCTTGGAGATGCTGGGCCGATCGTGTTAGGAAATGATTGTCTTGGTCGTTGTCACCCCGGGACATCAGATGAGAGGTAGACTCGCAGCTCTAGCCAGATTGATGAAAGGCTCCGGGTAGACGCCAATCAGGACCGTGAATATTCCCGTCACGACCAAGGCGACGATCACGCCGACCGAAAGACTGAGAGGGACGGGCAGGTAGTCCTTCTGGAAGAACATGGCCACTACGATTCTCAGGTAATAGTAAAGAGCCACGACGCCGTTGACGGCTCCGGCTATGGCCACCCAGACCAGCAGGGTCGCCTGGGCCTGTTGGGGCTGTATAGCCGCCTCAATTACACTGGCAAAAACCAGGTATTTCGCGATGAATCCTGCCAGCGGTGGGAAGCCCGCCAGAGAGAGCAGAAAGACCAGTGTCAGTACCGCAAGTGAAGGATGTCGGGAAAAAAGACCGTTGAAGTCTTCGACCGACTCGCCCACAACGTCCTGCCTCCGCAGCGAAATCAGTACTGCCCAGACCCCCAGGTTGAAGAACGTGTAGGCCAAGAGGTAGATCGCCGCCGCAGTCACGCCACTCTCTGTGCCCGCCACCAGACCCATCAGCACGTAGCCGGCATGGGAGATGCTGGAGTAAGCCAAGAGCCTTTTCACGTTCTTCTGGGTCATTGCGGCGACGTTTCCCCAGGTCATCGTGACGATGCAGATCAGGGCCAGTGCCGGCATGTAGATGTGGTGAAAATCGCCGAAACCCACCAGGAAGACCCTGAAAAAGACTGAGAAGGCGGCTGCCTTGACCCCGACGGACATGAAAGCGGTGATGGCAGTGGGTGCCCCTTCGTAGGCATCGGGAGCCCACATGTGAAACGGCACCGCAGCGATCTTGAAGCAGAGTCCCGACATGATCATGAACAAGGACAACACCAAGAGGGTCTGATCTTCCAATCCTGACGCCTGCTGGGCGATCTCCATGAGATTGGTGGAGCCGCTGATTCCATAGAGCAAAGACATGCCGTAGAGAATGATGGCAGTCGAAAATGCGCCCATGAGAAAGTACTTGATCGAAGCTTCGTTGGAGCGCCGCTGCTGTCTCAGGAAGCCGACCAGGATATAGGTGGAGATCGACATCAGTTCCAGGCTGACGAAGATGGTCACCAGATCGATGGCGCCCGCCATGAACGTCATCCCCGCCGTCGCAAAGAGAATCAGGGCGTAGTATTCGGTGTGTTGTTCGTTCTCGATGCTCAAGTACTGATACGAGAGGATGACGGCGATGAAGGCGCCGATAAGAAAGAGGGCACTGAAGAAAAGAGCGAACGAATCCTGGGTGACCATGTCGTAGAAGGCGGGGCCACTACCGGCTCCCCACAGGGTCCAGAGGTGGTAGGAGGCCATGGTCAAGCCTCCCAGCGCGAAGAGGACACTCAGGGATTTTCCGTGCAGACCAAAGGAACGGAAACGGATCTTGCGTTTTGGGAGAAGAAAGTCCACGAACAACAGGCCGAGACCCCAGACGATCAGGTGCAGTTGGGGGGCGATTGCCGCTGAATTGATGCGGAAGAACTGGAACAGATTATCGATTGGTGGCAGTTCGGCCATCGATTACTCCCCTGCTTTCGGCACTTGCTGGTAGGGCTTCAAACTCGCCTGGTCTTACTTTCTCCACTATCTGGTTCACCGGTTCGTGCAGGTAGTCAAGGAATGTCTTCGGATAGAGGCCTATCCAGAAAGCAAGAACGACCAGTGGCGCGAAGCTGGCCAGCTCGCGCAGGTTCAGATCAGGCATGAGCTTGTTCTCTTCCTGCTCCACCTCGCCGAACATGACACGCTGATAGAGCCACAGCATATAGGCCGCGCCCAGGACGATACCACTGGCTCCGAAGATGGCCCAGAGCCTGTACTCAGGGTCGGCAAAGACTCCCTGCAGGATCATGAACTCCCCAATGAAGCCGTTGAGCATGGGCATGCCGATTGAAGAAAGGGTCATGATCAGAAAGACGATGGCGTACATCGGCATGATCTGCGAGAGTCCGCTGTAGTCAGCGATCAGGCGCGTGTGGCGCCGCTCATAGATGATGCCGACGATCATGAAGAGGGCTCCGGTTGAGATTCCGTGATTGATCATCTGCAGGATCCCACCCTCGAGGGCCACCGGGGTGGCAACGAACACTCCCAGCATGCAAAAGCCCAGATGGCTTACCGAAGAGTAGGCCACCAGCTTCTTCATGTCCTTCTGCATCATGGCCACCAGGGCTCCGTAGATGATCCCGATCACGGAGATGAGCATGAGATAGGGCAGGAATTCCTTGCTGGCATCGGGCAGGATGGGGAGGCTGAGCCGGACGAAACCGTAAGTTCCCATCTTCAGCAGCACGCCCGCCAGAATCACCGATCCCGCCGTGGGCGCCTCGACGTGAGCGTCCGGCAGCCAGGTATGGAAGGGAAACAGGGGAACCTTGATAGCGAATCCCACGAAGAAGCCCAGGAAGATCCAGTACTGAAGATCCGCCGGAATTCCCAGGGACTGAAACCCGAGGATGTCGAAGGACCAGATCCCCTTCACGCTGTACTGGTAGAAATAGAGGGCCAGGATACCCAGTAGAAGCAGCACCGAGCCAGCCAGGGTGTAGAGGAAAAACTTGATCGCCGCGTAGAGTCTTCGAGGACCACCCCAGACTGCGATGATGAAGTACATCGGAACCAGCATCACTTCCCAGAAGACGTAGAAAAGGAAGAAGTCGAGCGCCATGAAGACGCCTAGCATTCCCACCTGTAGGAGCAAGAGGTAGGAGTAATACTCCCTCATACGCTCGCTAATCGCCGTCCAGGAAGAGAGCACGGCGATAAAGCCGAGCAGCGTCGTGAGGAGGATCAAGAGCAGGCTGATGCCGTCGATCCCGAAGTAGAACTGGACCCCAAGGGCTTCGATCCAACTCGCCTTCATCACATAGCGCATTCCGGTCCCATCGATGAACTCAGGACGGTTGAATTCGGTGATGAGTGGTATCGAGATCAGGAATCCCAAGAATGTGACGATGTTGGCAATCCACTTGATCGCTGTTCCGTCATCCTTCCCCTTGGGCCACAGGATGATCAACAAGACCCCGAGCAGCGGGAAAAAACAGACCAGGATCAGAATGTTCTTCATGAAGAAGTCCATGAACTATACTCCCGAGTAGAGATAGAACCCGATGACAAAAATGACGCCCAGGACGAAAGCCAGGAAATAGCGCTGTACCAGTCCTGTTTGGATTCTGCGAAACACTGAACTGAAGTACTCTACGATCTCTGCTACCAGATTGACCAGGCGATCCACGATGTGGGTGTCGACCAGTCCTGAGGTCCTGGCCGTAAAGCGGGTGAGGGCGGCGCTCCCGTTGATGATTCCGTCGACGACGTAATGGTCGAAGATGGACAGGACACTCCCCAGGTTCTTGCACCGATTGACGATCAGGGTGTCGTAAAGCTCATCGACGTAGTACTTGTTGTAGACCCAGCGGTAGAGGGTTTGGAATCGCTCTCTCAGCTGGTCGGTCCGGCTGGGCTGGGCGAGAAAGAAGAAGTAAGCCAGAAAGATTCCCAGGCCGGCTACGGCAACCGAGACTACGGTTAGAAGGATCTCCAGGCTGTGCGAGTGATGGCCTTCATCCAGGGGACGGTAGGCCGTGTGAAAGGCAGGCTCCAGAAACTCTTCGAGGAGGTTCGGTCCCAACCAGGCGGGAAGCCCCAGGTAACCCACTAGAATGGAGCCCACGGCGAGGATCATCAAGGGCACGATCATCACCCGAGGCGATTCATGTGGGTGATGTCCTGAGTCCGAAGCGTGTTGCTCCTTCCCATGAAAGGTCAAGAACATCATGCGGAACATGTAGAAGGCGGTCATGCCGGCGACCAGCACTCCCAGAAACCAGATGATGAAATGCCCCTGGGGAAGGCTGTAGGCTCGCCACAGGATCTCATCCTTGGAAAAGAATCCCGCCAGCCCCGGCACTCCGGCGATGGCAAGGGTTCCGACCCACATGGTCCAGCAGGTGGTGGGCAGGTACTTCTTGAGCCCGCCCATCTTCGTCATGTCCTGCTCGTGGTGGAGAGCCAGAATCACGCTTCCAGAGCCTAAGAACAGCAGGGCTTTAAAAAAAGCGTGGGTGGCCAGGTGGAACACTCCCGCGCTGACGGCTCCGACGCCCATCGCCGTCACCATGTAGCCCAGCTGACTCACGGTAGAGTAGGCCAACACCTTCTTGATATCGCTCTGAAACAGCGCAATCGAGGCGGCGAACAGCGCGGTAAAAATGCCCACGGTGGCCACGATCAGCATCACGTCCGGAGCCCGGCTGTAGATGGCGCTGGAACGGGCAATCATGTAGACGCCGGCGGTCACCATGGTGGCGGCGTGGATCAGGGCGCTGACCGGAGTCGGGCCTTCCATGGCGTCGGGCAGCCAGACGTAGAGAGGAACCTGGGCGCTCTTTCCGGTGGCTCCGATGAAGAGCAGAAGAGCGATCCAACAGAGCGGACCCCAGAGAGCCTCGGGCTGAGGGTAGAGCGAGGCGACCTTCTCGAAAACCTCGGTGAAATCCAGGGTTCCGAAGTAAGTGAAGATCATGAGGATTCCGAGGACGAACCCGAAATCGCCGATCCGATTGACGACGAAGGCTTTTTTGGCGGCGTCGCCGGCACTCTTCTTCTGAATGTAGTATCCGATCAGGAGATAGGAACAGAGTCCTACCCCTTCCCAGCCCACGAACATCAACAGGAAGTTGTTGGCAAGGACCAGGGTCAGCATCATGAACATGAAGAGATTGAGGTAGGCGAAATAGCGATAGAATCCATCCTCTTCCCACATGTAGCCGATGGAGTAGAGGTGAATCAGAAATCCCACTCCGGTAACGACCAGAATCATCAGGGCTGAGAGTTGGTCGAGCTGCAGTCCCCACTCGACCAGAAGGACAGCTGATTCTCCCGAGGCGGTGCGGATGGCACCCCCGGGGATCCAAGTGAACAGGTTGGTCTCATAGACGCGATGTTCGGGATCTTCCTGTAGCAAATCCAGGAAGCAGCCCAGGGACACCAGGAAGGCCAGTAGTATGGTCCCACAGGCGATGGCAGCCACTATTCGCTTGGGCGGGAACTGACCGGTTCGGCGGCGGATCCAAACGCCGAACAGTCCATTGATGACGAATCCCAGGAGGGGACAAAGTGGAATCAGCCAAAGGTAGTCTAGCATCCGGTCAGCCCCACAGCGGAAAAGATCATCTACCCTCTCATCAGGTCTATTTCGTCTACGTTCACGGTTTCTTTGTTGCGGAAGAGGCAAATCACGAGGCCGAGACCCACAGCGGCTTCGGCGGCAGCGACGGTAATCACGAACACGGCGAACACCTGACCCGAGAGGTCCTGCAGATGATCGGAAAAGGCGACGAGGTTCAGGTTGACTGCGTTGAGCATGAGCTCAATCGACATGAAGATGATGATCACGTTGCGACGAGTCAGTACACCAATCACACCGATCGAGAAGACCACGGTGCTCAGGATGAGGTAGTGGCTAGCTCCAACCATGAATCACTCCTAGCAAGTCAAATCTCCCTCTTGGCCAGGACTACGGCTCCGATGATTGCGACCAGGAGCAGTATCGATGCAATCTCGAAGGGCAGCAGATAGGTGCTGTAGAGCAGGATCCCCACCGATTCGGTATTGCGTGTCTGCAACTCTTCAATTACCCCGGGTTTGGCCAGGGCCTTTTCGAAGACCTGGGTTCCCTTGACGGCAAAGATGCAAAGCAGCGCTGCCAGCACCACACCCAGGACAGCTCCCGTTTTCCACTGACGTACGGTCTTGGCCTGGCTGGTTACCTCTCGGACACTCACCAGCATGATGACGAAGAGAAAAAGCACCATGATTCCACCCACGTACACCAGGATCTGCACGGCTCCTACAAATTCCGCCTCCATCAAGAAGAACAGTCCGGCCATGGAGATCAGGGCAGAAATCAAGTAGAGGGCGCTACGCACCGGGTTGCTCGCGGTCACCGTAAGGATTGCAAACGTGACCAGGATCACTGCCAATGTATAAAAGAGATAAAGCTCCATGTTTCCCTAATTTCCGCCGGATCGGTCAGATCAATTGGAGACCGTGCTCACTGCTCACTGACCCACTGCTCACTCCAAAGGACTAACTATAATTCTTCCCATAATCAATCCGGTCCCAACCCTTCTCCAACCGGTCTCGGTCCCACACCATCTGTCGGCGGTCATAGGCTGCCAGCTCGAAATCTTGAGTGAGTTCAACCGCATTCGTCGGACAAACTTCCTGACAGAGACCGCAAAAGAGGCAGCGTGAGGTGTCGAATGTGTAAGTCGTGAGAACCTTCTTGCGCGATTCGGGATCCCGCTGGGAGCCCACCACGATGAGATCTTCGGGACAGATCTGGGCACACAGATCGCACGCAATACAGAGTGTCTCGCCGGTCTCAGGATCGTTGTTCAACCGGGGAGCGCCCCGGTATCTCTCAGCCAACCTGGGTCTCTCTGTCGGATATTGCTCGGTATACACCTTCTTGAAGGTATAGCGAAAGGTCAACGCCATGCCCTTCAAGATGTCGATCAGAAAAACTCGTTTGAGAAGCTCTATCATTTTTTAGATACGTTCCTACTAGGTCTCAGTATCTGTTTCAGCACCCGCCCACAGCACAAACGCTCCGACCTACTGACGTACGCTCCCTATTCGTCAAGAGAGGTCAACTCCAACGGGATTGACCTCGCATCTAGAAGCTCTAGAACCTTGCAGGTACGCCATACACATACATCGAGCCCGTCATCATCACATGAATACCAGAAGGACTCCCGCCGAGACCAGGACGTTGGCCAGAGCCAGAGGCAGGAACACCTTCCACCCATAGTGCATCAGTTGGTCGAAACGGTAACGAGGAATCGTACCTCTCACCCAGATGAAAATGTAGAGGAACACGAAAACCTTGATCAGGAACCAGAGCACCGATGGAATGAAATCCAGAAAAGACAGCCACTCGACGTTGGGAAAAGGCCGCAGCCAGCCACCCCAGAAGAGGGTGACACCCACTGCCGAGACCGTGATCATGTTAGCGTACTCGGCCAGGAAGAAGAGCGAAAAGCGAAATCCGCTGTACTCGGTGTGAAATCCGCCGACCAGCTCCGTCTCTGCCTCCGGGAGATCAAAGGGGAGGCGATTGGTTTCGGCCATGGCACAGATGAAGAAGAGCACGAAGGCGACGGGCTGCACGAAAATGTACCAGAGCTGGCTCTCCTCCTGGTTCTGAACGATCTCAACCAAGCTCAGGGAACCGGCGACCAGCAGCACCCCGATAATCGAAAAGCCGAGTGCGACCTCATAGCTGATCATCTGAGCGGTGGACCGAAGCGCACCCAGCAGAGGATATTTGCTGTTGGACGCCCAGCCTCCCAGGATGATGCCAAGGATCCCCACCGACGAGAGGGAGAGGATGAAGAGCACTCCGATGTTGATATCGGTGACGAATCCCCCGGACGCGATGGCACTTGTCACGACCGACTCCACCGCCGCCGGTTCCAGGACCAGGGTCAGCACCGAACGAAGAGGTCCCTCCAACATGTCCGGCGGACCAAAAGGCACGACCGCAAAGACCACGAAGGCGGGTATCATGGTGAAAATCGGAGCCAGCGTGAAGAGCAAAGCATCGGAACGCGAGGGAACGATGTCCTCTTTCAGGATGAACTTGAGTCCGTCGGCGATTGGCTGAAGCAACCCATGCCAGCCCACTCTCATGGGTCCGAGTCGTACCTGGATGTGCGCAATGACCTTGCGCTCCAGGAGCGTGAGGTAGGCGATTGCGCCCGAGAGAAAGAGCACGATGGCCGTGATCTTGATCAGCGGGATGATGGCGTAGATGAGGAGGATTTCAAGCATTAGCGATCGATCTCTCCCAGGACGATATCCAGCGTGCCGATGATAGCGACCACGTCCGCCACAAGATGTCCCTTGACGAGCCGGCGCAGCGCCTGAAGATTGACAAACGTAGGAGGCCGGATCCTCACGCGGAAGGGTTGGGCCGAACCATCGCTTACGATGTAGTACCCCAATTCTCCACGGGGCCCTTCGATGCTGGAGTAGAACTCTCCCACTGGAGGCTTCAGGATCTTGGGCGCCTTTCCTCGAACCGGCCCGTCTGGCAGGTTATCAAGTACCTGTTGAATGATTCGCAGACTCTGCCGCATCTCTTTGAGTCGAATCAGGTAGCGATCGTAGGTGTCGCCGTTGACGCCCAACGGGACATCAAACTCGAATTCCTCGTATCCTCCGTAGGGTCGAACCTTACGCAGATCGTAGTCGACCCCCGAGCCGCGCAGGGGAGGTCCGCTGATACCCCACTCGATGGCCTCTTCCCCGGAGATGACGCCGATATCCTTGGTGCGCTCGATCCAGATACGATTGTTGGTCAAGAGCTGTTCGTACTCGTCGACGTGTCCAGGGAACTCATCCACGAATTTCTGTGCCGCTTCTTCGAAGCCGAGGGGAAGGTCCATCCAGAGGCCTCCTACCCGGAACGCGTGGGTGGTCAGCCGGGCACCGAAGAGCGCCTCGAAGAGCTTGAGAATCTCTTCTCGCTCCCGGAAGCAGTAGAGGAACACCGTCATCGCACCGATATCGATGGCGTGAGTAGCCAGCCACAGCAGATGACTGGCAATCCGGTTGAACTCGGTCATCATGATCCGGACGTATCGAGCTCGATCGGGGACTTCGATCCCCATCATCTTCTCGACACCCAGCAGATAGCCGTAGACGTTCGATACCGCGGCGATGTAGTCAGTCCGGTCGAAATAGGGCACCAGATTGATGTAGGAACGGTTCTCGCTGATCTTCTCAATGCCCCGATGCAGATAGCCTATGATGCATTCGGCATCCAGGACGCGCTCACCGTCGAGCTTCAACTTGACCCTGAGGACCCCGTGAGTGGAGGGGTGCTGGGGCCCCATGTTGATCTCAAGTTCTTTGGTGTCGAGGATCGTCTGTTCCGCCATCGCGCTAGTCCGGTAGCTTCCTCATTCGAAGATGCTTTTTGATCCAGGTCTGATCCTGGAGTTTGATGTCGTAATCCTTACGCAGCGGGTATCCCCGCCAGTCGTCGGGAAGCAGAATGCGGCGCAGTTTGGGGTGTCCCGAAAACTCGATTCCGAACATGTCGTAGACCTCTCGCTCCAACCAGTTTGCGGTCCTCCAGATAGAGGTGACCGAGGGAGCGGTCTGATCCTCAGGCAGCCGTGCCTTTACCCGAATCAGACGCGAGCTCTGATAGGAATAGAGCTGATAGACCAGGACAAAGCGCTCCTCATCCCCCAGGTAATCCAGGGCCGTCACATCGACCAGGTAGTCGAACGCGAGTTCGCTGTGGTCCCGCAGATAGAGCATGACGTCATAGAGTCGATCCAGCGTCACGGTATAGATGGGCTGCTCCAGAAAAACCTGACCCGAGACGATCCCCTGGGGAAACTGCTCCTCCAGGCTGTCCAGAAGGGTGTCCTCCTCGAGGTCTTCGTAGCTTGGCTTCTTGGGTCTGGGTTTAGGCTTGGGTTTCTCGGCAGCAGGAACTGCCTTCTTTTCGGCTCCCTGCTTGGCGTCCGGAGTCGGAGAGGCAGCCTCCTTCTTGGGGGCTTCTGGCTCCGTGTTCTCCTTTGCTGGAGGGCTATCCTGTGGCGGACCGTTCTCTTGATTCATTCCCGTGTCTGACTGGAAGGGGGAAGCAGGCTCCCCGAAGGTGTCCCCTCAACTTGCCTGTGGCTGGATGTTCTTTTGGGTGATGCTCATAAGATCGATTTTGTCCTGCAGCCGCATCAGACCATAGAGCAGAGCTTCGGGCCTGGGGGGACAGCCGGGGATATACACATCCACCGGAATGACTCGATCCACTCCCTGCAACGTTGCATAGGTATCGAAAGGTCCACCCACACTGGAGCAGGCGCCCATCGAAATCACCCACTTAGGATCGGGCATCTGATCGTACAGCGTCTGGATGACTTCTGCCATCTTCAAGGTGACCGTTCCAGCAATGATGATCAAATCTGATTGTCGAGGTGAGGGCCTGAAGATGCCCGCACCGAAACGATCCATGTCGAAGCGGGAGGCCCCCGTCGCCATCATTTCTATGGCGCAGCAGGCGAGACCGAAGGTCATCGGCCAGAGGGACGATTTCCGAGCCCAGTTGAAAAGGGAATCCACCGTTGTGGTGACGACGTTTCTTTCAATCTCGTTACCCATTACACCTGTCCTATGCCCATTCCAGCGCGCCCTTTTTCCACACGTAGAAGTAGCCCACAATCAGGATACCCAGAAAGATCACCATTTCAATGAAGCCGAACAGCGCCAATTTCTTGTAGATGATCGCCCAGGGAAAGAGAAAAACGATTTCTACGTCAAAGATAACGAAGAGGATGGCGATGATGTAGAAGCGCACGGAAAAGCGCTCCCGGGCATCGCCCGCGGGCTCAACGCCGCACTCGTAGGGAGAAAGCTTGGAGGCGCTAGGCAAATTCGGTCGCAGGAACCGTCCCACCGTCAAGCCCACCAGGGGAAGGGAAATCGCGACCAGGATGAAAAGAAGTATAGGAATATAAGAACCCAGCAAAACCCTCTCCCCCTGAAAAGCGCCCTATTCTAGCAGATCCAAATCGGCTGCGCGCCCCCTTTTTGTCCCTCAAATTTAAAATACTATCATACCGGCATACCGGTCTCCAGGGAGGGATGGTCAGTCGCCGAGGCATCGGTCGAAGTCGGAAAAAGTGTCTGTGTCCAGCGTACTGTCCGAAGGTTGTCACCCATTGAACTTCGAACATCAAGAGAAGTCAATCCCCACGGGATTGCGTCTTCTAGTCTAGCGGGGCCCGCGGCTGGGATCCGGATCATTCAAGAAAGAAACTTGGAGTCCCGGCCGCGGCGGCGGTCTCCAGGCCGCCGTGTATCGAGCCAAAGGCTCGAAAAGAAGAATAGTTCGGCCTGGAGACCGAACCCACGTCGAGCCGCCGGAGCCAATTGAAGTTTCAGCTAGTCCCGCCTCCGGCTGCGAGTCGGATCATTCGAGAAAGAAACTTCCGGCTACTGGGGATTTGTGCGTCACTGCGTGGGGAAGAGTTGTCCGGCTCTCTCCTCGGAACCTGGGCTCATTTTTCTAACGGCTCAAGTCGTTCTCGGCTCTGTCGGCCTTGGCTTCGTAACGCTGGTAGTTCACCCGTTGGCGGCACCTTCGGAGGACAGGAGACGTGCGACGTATTCTTGAAGTTTCAGGTCAGAGCCCGATGTCGTCCAACAGGCGCTTCAAGACGATTTCGTGACTGAAGTATTCCCTTGCAATCGAAAAGGCAGCATCTCGATGCCGCTGATAGTCTGAATTAATGTCTTCAACCGCCCCGTTAGCTTCCTCTATTGTCGAGAATCCAAACAAGCCCTCTCCTGTGGGTAGGAAGTCGCTGAATCCTGTCTCCTGTGTGATGACGGGCCTTCCAGCCGCGAGATAGGTTGCGCTTCGGTCACTGAACCAGCCGGTGCGGAGACGCACGTTCTGATCTTTGGCGACCGTGAATTCGCCACGAGACTCGGTGATATAGGTCCGGTAGGGATCGATCTCGCGGGGTAGGTCCAGTGCGTGTCTCACCCTCCAGCCTTTGGATTCGAGCATGGCTTGCTCTTCCTCGTCGTAACTGCTCAAAGCCAGCTCGAACGGCTGACCAGTACGCTTGGGCAGATCCAGAAACTTCAGGAATTCGTGGTGCTTGCTCCAGTGGTAGACCTCTCCATTGAATCGGATATCACGCCACTGCTGCTTCCAGTTCCCGATGGTGGCGAACAGATCTCCCGTTCTGTCGCCTTCAGCCCTCCAGAAATCCAGGACCACGGGCTGCCGTATGTCTTGGAAATGGAATCGGTCTGAGACCGGAAACTTGCAGCCTGGGCGAGCGTAGTTTTCACCGTAGGAGAAAAACGCACGGTGAGGCGCCAGATAATCAATGACCTCGGAGGAGCCGCTGTGAAGCTGGATCTGTACTTCTGCCGGATCCGTTTCGAGATAAACCAGTCGATCCCGCGAGTAATGCTCGGGCAACGGTATTGTCCCACCGTGGAGATTGATGATCAGGTCCGCCGAGCGAAAAAGTTCCTTCAGCTTGCCCTCACTGAGCCCGAAGCAGCGCCCGTCGTCGTAGAGAGCGTGGAAGGCCCAACGATCTCCCAGATCGAAGCGATGCATCAGCTGGGCGATGAAGGCGGCTGCCATCGCCTCAGCGTCGTCCTCTGCGGTCTCCATGAACATGGAAGGAGTGCGCGACCGTGTTCTTCGACGTAGTAGATGTCGTGGCCCAACAATCGAAATCCGATCAGGTAGTGCAGTGTTTGCCAGACCACTCCTGCGACCGGGATCTTGCTTGCCATCCCCAGGAGGACGATCTTCTTTGGGGCGGGATTCATTCAGATATATCTCGTAGGTCTCGACTGGAGCCTCTCGTCCAGTTCGCTATCCAGCCTGCAGCAGGTTGTCAAAATACTCGATGGTGCGAGCCAAGCCGGTGCGAAAGTCCACGGTGGGCTCCCAGTCCAGCAGCTCACGAGCGCGGCCGATGTCAGGGCGACGCCGGACTGGATCGTCAGGGGGGAGAGGGTCGAACTGGATCTCTGACCGAGAGCCGGTGAGGTCCTTGACCAGTTCCGCCAACTCCAACATGGAAAACTCTCCTGGATTTCCCAGATTGACCGGATCCCAGAGATCTTCCTTGCCCATCAGTTTTTCCAGTCCTGCGACCAGGTCGGACACGAAACAGAAAGATCGCGTCTGAGATCCGTCTCCGTACAGGGTCAGGGGTTGCTTCCGCAAAGCTTGTACGACGAACTTGCTAACCACTCGTCCATCCTGAACCGACATTCTGGGTCCGTAGGTATTGAAGATCCGGGCGATCCTCACATCCACGCCGTTTTGATGGTGATAGTCCATCATCAGCGTCTCTGCGACGCGCTTGCCCTCGTCATAGCAGCTGCGACGCCCGATCGGATTGACGTTTCCCCAGTAGTCCTCCTTCTGAGGATGGACCAGTGGGTCACCGTAGACCTCCGAAGTGCTCGCCTGCAAAATCCGACCCTTGACCCGCTTGGCCAGACCCAACATGTGGAGAGTTCCCAGGACGTTGGTTTTTACAGTTTTTACAGGGTTGTATTGATAGTAGATAGGAGAGGCAGGGGATGCCAGATGGTAGATCTGATCGACCTCCACGAGAATCGGGTGGGTAACGTCGTGGCGAATAAATTCAAAATTGGGATGCTCCCGAAAAGGCAGCACGTTGGTTTTGGAACCGGAAAAAAGATTGTCCAGACAGATAACTTCATGCCCCTGACTCAGAAGCGATTCACAGAGATAGCTGCCAATGAACCCTGCTCCCCCTGTCACTAGAATTCGCATGCTACTCTCACTGCTCACTGCTCACCAAGTGCCTGCGAGACGCTAATAAGTACGCTTCTGCTCCCAGGACCAGGCCGTCTCCACGATCGTCTCCAAATCCGAATACCTCGGAGTCCATCCCAGCAGGGAGGATGCCTTGCTGGAATCGGCGACCAGCTCTGGAGGATCGCCGGATCGTCGCCCCGCCACTCTGCTGGCGACCCTGCGGCCCGTCACCCGCTCTGCCGCACTGACCACTTCCCTGACAGTATAACCGGAGCCCGTACCGAGGTTGAAAGAGTCGCTGGCCTTCCCCTGCTTCAGCCACTCGTAAGCTGCGATGTGGGCCGCGGCTAGATCCAGTACATGGACGAAGTCGCGCACGCAGGTTCCATCTCGAGTGGGGTAGTCGTCCCCAAAGACGGTGATTTCAGCAGCCTCTCCTTTGGCGACTTGTAGGATCAACGGTATCAGGTGCGACTCGGGATCGTGGGATTCGCCGATCTTCCCGTCGAGACTGGCTCCGGCGGCATTGAAGTAGCGGAGAGCGACGAAAGGGAAATCGTAGGCCCGGTCGTACTCCCTCAAGATCCGTTCGACGAAGTATTTGGTCTCGCCATAGGGATTTATCGGATTCCAGGGATGCCCTTCATCGATGGGGGTGTATTGTGGATACCCGTAGACGGCGCAGCTGGAGGAAAAGATAAACCGGCGTACCCCATGGCGCCTCATGACCCGAAAGAGTGTCAGGGCACCCAAGACGTTTTCCTCGTAGTAGAGCTGAGGGTTCTCCACCGATTCGCCCACGTAACACCGGCTGGAAAAGTGCATTACTCCGTCGACGGCTTGCTGGCTAAAAAGGGAATTCAGTACGCTCTCATCCGACAGATTCCCGAGGACGAAGTCGCCTGCTCCAGCCGCCTCTCGGTGGCCTTCCCCGAGGTGGTCCAGGATGACCGGGTGGTATCCCGAGCGAGCCAGCTCACGTACCACGTGGCTCCCAATGTACCCTGCTCCGCCGGTGACCAAGATTGTGTCCATCAGATTTTCGAGTCCCTTTCCTGCCAAGGGACACTAGCAATCCCCCTTCGCCTGGTCAAGAGCCCGATGAATCCACTGGATCCAGGACTCGCACCCATTCAGTCAGCCACACCTCAACCTGTAGGGCGTCCCTTGACCCTCCCCTTTTTCCGCGCATAGAATCGTGTCTTCGATGGGTTCTATATGCGACTTTTTGGACGAGCTCTAGCTGTTTCGGTTTTCCTTCTGATCTTTATCGGCTTTGCTGAATGGAACCTTGACTGGCCATTCTCCCCATCCCGACTACAGATGTCTGCGAAACGTCTCACTGCGACAGTCAGGCTCAAACTGCCGGCTGATTTCCCCACCGGGCTGCCGGCGCCTCTGGCTGCGACGCTTGAGGGAGAAGCCTCCGAGCAGGGCATCTTTTCTCTGCGTCCCCTTCCGGGCGAAGGAACCCCAGTTCTGGCCCAGCGCGACCCCACATCGGGGAAGCTGTGGATGATCAGAGGCGTCGAGCCAAGTGAGAGAGCGTCGACTCTCGATTTCGTAGCAAATCCGGACGCTGGGGACTCTGCCATGAGGATAACCCGAGAGCCGGACGGCTTCCTCTTCTCCGAGCTGGAACGCCCGATTCTCTTCTATCAGGAGACTCCCAAGGCTCTCGATGGCAAGTACAAACGAGCCAACTACGCACATCCCGTGTATGGTCTGGACGGAGAGATTCTCACCCAGGATTTCCCAGACGATCATCCGCATCACCGTGGAGTGTTCTGGGCCTGGCACCAGCTTCTGGTGAAGGAACTGCGCGCCGGCGACCCCTGGGAAACGAAGAACTTCCTTGCCGTGGTGCGCAGTGCCGTCGTTGTTGATGAAGGTCCCGTGTTTGCGACGCTGAAGGCGAATGTGCTCTGGACCTCTCCACGGTACCAGGACGGTGCAGGGAAGCCTCAACCCATAGTCGAGGAGAACTCGACAATCCGGGTATTTCGATCTTCCTCAGAGAGCCAGTGTCTGGATTTCGAGATCGTCCTGAAGCCGTTGGTGCCCGGGCTCCAGCTGGGTGGCTCCGAGAATTCACGGGGTTACTCCGGGTTCACGGTACGGGTCAAACCTCCGCTGGAGGGAGTGCTCCATGACAGCATCGGAACCCTGGTCCAGGATCGTATTGGTGAAGCGAGTCCCTGGGCCGACTACAGTGGGCGATTCGGGGCAACCGACCGGGTTTCCGGGCTTGCGATCCTAAGCCACCCCTCCTTGCCCGAGTTCCCCCCGAAATGGGTCCTGCGCCACTATGGGATGGTCAACGTAGCCTATCCCGGCCGACACGCTGTCCCAGTTCCCGAGGACAGCCTCGTAGTTCTCCGCCACCGCGTCGTAGTCCACCGAGGGACCCAGTCCCAGGCGAGGATCCCGGATCACCAGAAGATCTACGAAACCGGCTGGCAGATTCCTGGCATCCGCTAGCTCCCTGTTTGAAAGGGAGAAGTACGATCGATATACTCACTTCTCTGGCAAAGCACGCGACGCGACCACTTCGACTGAGATGCGCTCTCGACGTTTCATTGGAGGAGAGGAGATGTCTAGATCCACGCAATTCAGATTTGTAGTAGTGGTTGTGGCAGCGATTTTTCTCGGGGGCTCTGCCTTTGCGGGTGACTTCGTTGTGGATGACGATTCGGCCGAATGTCCGGCCGCAACTCACGCGACTATTCCAAAAATAAGCGCAATTTGGAAAACAGGCCCGTTTTCCGGAACCGCTCGAGTCGTGGGAATCGACCGCTGAAGGGCGCACCAACGTGGGTGAAGACTTGAGCTCCCCCGAGGATCCGCCCCCAGAATCGCTAGCGGGGACTCCGCGCATTGCCGTTGTCTTCGGCGTCTCGCTCTTCAACTATATCAGCCACACCCTGATCCGCTACAGCACTCCCCTCTACTTCAACGCTCTCGGATACCCGGAGAACACCTACGCCAACTTCGTTTTCTACTGGCTCACCGCCTTCATCGCCGGCTCCAGCTTCTCGGGCCTCCTGACCTCTCGCTACGGTGAGCGTCGTGTCTGGTCTGGGTCATTACTGCTGTTCGCCGGCCTCGGGCTGCTACTGATTCACATTCCAGGGCACTGGATGATCCCTTTTTCTGGACTGCTCTACGGGCTATCGGCTGCAGGACAATGGGTTGGTGTCATGGCATTCGTCCAGACCGTGACGCCGTCCAAGCGGGGCAGAGCCAACTCCTTCTTGATGATCGCCCTCGGTGCCGGCAGCTTCATCGGCGCTCCGCTGGGCCGGCTGCTGATTGGCATGTCCTCGGGCGGGGCGCCCACACCGGAAAATTTCGCCTTGCTCTTCTGGTCACACGTGCTGATCTGTGTTCTCGGAGCCGTCTTGGTGTCAGCTGTCAGCCGACATCCGGGTCCGGCTCCGCATCAGGTCTCAGAGAGCAGCTGGCGTACAAACGTCGCCTTGTTGAAAATGCCACGCTACCTGGCCATCGTGATTCCGCTCAGCCTGATGGGGGGGCCGGTATTCCAGACTGTGAACATCTATCTCCCCTACCGGGCTGGCGCCCCCGAGATTGGACTCATGGCGGGAGCGGTCGATCAGGGATGGGCCGCACTCCTTACTGCTGGCTATGGGTTTCAGTTCTTGGGAGGTCTTGCGATCTTGCTGATCGCGGGCAGGAAGGCCGGCGCCGGGATGGCGACAGGTGTACTGGCCGCCTTCGCTGTCTGCAGTCTGGGGATCGGTTTCTCCCCCAATGCGTATGCGCTTTTTGTCTTCGTCGCACTGTTCGAGTTTGTCCGCCAGCTCATGCGATGGTCTCAGACGGGATATGTGTCCGAGCACATGCCCATCCATCTTCGCGGTCCAGCCATCGGATTCTCAACCACTCTCAGCGGCCTGAGTTCCACGCTCTTTGCCTACGTGATAAAGGAGGTCTTTCCGCCGGGAGCTCCCAATTTCTCATCTTCTCTTCCATTCTTTATAGGGGGAAGCATCGGAGTCTTGGGAGCGCTCCTACTACTGATCTCCAACAAGGCTCTGTTGAAGGCTTCCCCTCCCCGAGAACAACAAAGGTCCGACACGACGTAGACGACCGAATCCTGTAGGGTTGCCTGAAGCCTGTTTGGAGAAGGCAGCATAAAGGAGCCTCATGACCTCTATTGAGATACTTGGAAGCGGGCGCATCGACGACCGAGAATCGGCGTTTCCACAAGCAGTACAGCTGCCTGACGGTGACATTCTCTGTTCTTTCAGCGTAGGCGGTGGCGCCCACGCCACTGGAGGCTCCGACTGGGTCCGCTCCCGGGACGGGGGCGAGACCTGGGCACTCGAAGGCACCCTTGTCCCCCAGAGCGCGGAGGAAACCAACGCCCTCAAGCTCAGCCTGGCGGCGGACGGAAAGACGATCTACGCCTACGGCTCACGAGCCTACCGAAAAGCAGGCAAGGTATTTGGTGACACCCGGAACGAACCGATCTTCTGCCGCTCCACCGACGGTGGACACACCTGGTCAGATCCTCGTATCATCCCGATGCTTGGACACCAAAGGCTCGAGATCTCCCACGGTATCCTTCCGCTGCGTTCCGGCCGCCTGCTCGCTCCCGGCGCCACACTCGACTCCAGGGACACACTGGGCAAACAGGTTCTGGCGGCAATCTCCGACGACGGCGGGGAGAGTTGGAATCAACATACAGTTATCTTCGAAGACCCACAAGGCAAGCTGGGTTACCTCGAACAGAAGTTGGCCAGCTTGGATTCCAATCGCCTGATCGCTACTTGCTGGACGGTAACTTTGGGGGATGTCGTCGACCAGGAGGACTCATTCGTCTTGTCTGACGATCGGGGACTCACCTGGAGCGAGCCTAGGACAACCGGAATCTCAGGCCAGACCATGACCCCGATTCCTTTGGGGGGTGATCGCCTGATGGTGCTCTACAACCGACGCTACGGCCAACAGGGAATCGTCGCCAATCTGGTGACCTTTACCCCAGAGCAATGGACTATTCATCACGAGAGCCTTTTGTACGATCCCGGCGTCTCCCAGGAGCGGCCGCATAACCTGGAGACAGGTGTAGACGAGTTCGCTGGCTTCCAGTTCGGCTTCCCAACAGCGATCCGCCTGCAGGATGGGTCCTTTCTAGCCACCCACTGGTCGCAGGAAAGCGGGAGATTCGGCATCCGCTGGACCAGGTTGCGAGTCGATTGGTAGAGCCCTGCTACACCTCGTGCTGCTCGAAATACCGGATACTCGGCGCATCTGAAAGCAGGGATACTATCCTTTCGAGGACTCCCGTTTCAGCTCGCCAGGCCAGATACTTCTCATAGTGTGCCCTTGAATCCCAATGCTCAACCAGGGCCAGATCGTTGGGAGTATCCAGGTTCGTATGAACTTTGACACCCTGACAACCATCGTACGCACGCGTGTCTGGGAGGATTTCTTCCATTAGCGACATCATATCTTCCATCGCCTCAGGCTTGACCCTTCCTTCAACCAAAACCAGTACCGCCATCGGTTCGTACCTCCTCCAGACAGAATCCGTCAATTGCATTGAGTATCCTGCACTGAATCCAACGACCAGTCCAGTTCCGTCCCGCCCCCAGGAAGCCCTGGCCCCATTCGAGAGCGAAACTTCCCGAGCATGGAAGCCTGAAGCGCAAGCGAGGGGTTGGGAAACACCCCGAATCTCCCCGGCTTGGCTGCTTGCCGCGCTTCAGCCTTCCTCACGTTTTGCACTATTGGGCGACCTGGAGGTGCGAGTTCCGAATGAAGTTTCAGCTTAGTGGACCCCCAACGGTGCTGTCCCATTCGAGAAAGAAACTTCCGTCGAGGATAGGCGATATCGTGCGTCACTGCGTGGGGAAGAGTTGTCCAGCTCTCTCCTCGGAATCTAGCCTCATGTTGCTAACGGCTCAAGTCGTTCGCGGCTCTGACGGACTTGGCTTTGTAATACTGGTAGTTCTCCCTCAGGTCGTGACAACAGTCTAGGGAGTCTAGTCTTGGTGAAGTGGGTTGATGCCGTCGGCAAATAGGTCCCGTTCGAAGCGCTGTCCGGGGACTAGAGACGTGCGACGAATTCTTGAAGTTTCAGCTTAGTTCTTGGCAAGGTTTTCTCCGGCGACTTCCTCTCAGGCATGAAAAAACAAAGACTTTGCGTGCTCCGGCAAGGCTAGAAATATTTGCCTGGATAGCGGCGGGACTGCATGAACCTTCTTACCGGAAACCGCATTCCTGACCTCGAATTCGGCGGAGCCGCTCATGATCGGGTTCAGGTTTAGCCACCAGGGCAACGCGGGGAGAATCACTGCGATTCGCCCCTGATGCGTGCCACAGGCTGCTGTCGTAAACCAACACACTTCCAGCCGCCCCAGTAACCTGGAGCTCCCCTGGATAGAAAGCATAGGGGGCGACCCCGTTGTCGCCCGTCGGATTGTTGCTGAACCGGTGGCTTTACGGCACCACCAAAGTTCCACCGTTATCGGCACGGAAGGGCGAAATCATCCAGAGAGTTGCCAGCTGCAGTATCTGGTCTGGGCAGGGTGGGGTAAGACAGACCTCAAACCCCTGATTGCAAGGCCAGTCCGCGTGCCACTTCCCCCGATTGGTGCCCGCATGGTTGACGACACATCCACTGACGCTCACCCGAACGTGACAGCCCAGAAGCGCTTCGGCTATATCCAGGACCTTCCGATTAGCTAGGCCCCAATTAAGCGCAATTTCGAAAATAGGACCGTTTCCCGGCTCCTAGGAGTCATTTTGGAGGCCCGCATTCTAAGTTTATGCACCAAGCCACTCAGAACTCGGCTCGGCTGTTGCGGTACTGCCCGCCGATCGCTTATGAGGAGCTATTCTACCCCCTCTGTCGAC